>Ga0272441_10000561_pt1 | contig 84421 bp, 71 predicted proteins | sample SSMProp6N_FD_193582 | JGI IMG/M metagenome (GOLD analysis project Ga0272441, IMG submission 193582) | Marine sediment archaeal communities from Little Sippewissett salt marsh, Falmouth, MA, United States - SSM-Prop-6N | ecosystem: Environmental > Aquatic > Marine > Wetlands > Sediment ...
CTTGTGCGACCTGAGGAACATGACTCCATTGTTCGGCGGCTGGGCCAAGCCGGGCAAGGGGGTAGGTCTGCACTACAGCCGTCTGACGCCATCCTCGAACGGCAACACCGTGACTTGCGCGCGAAAACCGCGCCCAGATTCCGTGTTTGGGCCGCGAACTGCGAAAGTCGGGTTAATCCTCCTCCCCGGAAACGGGCCATGAACCGGATTTGATGCCAGTCCGATCAAGTGCCCTGGCGGTGCGGAAGGAACGCAACCCCCGTGGGCGAAAGCGGCCGGGCTGTGAGCCGCCCCTACTGTCCCGTGACGTGTCCGGTCGGATGCGGGGCGGGCAGGGCGTCGGCGGGACCGATTCTCAGGACCGGCTCGGGGGCGATGTCTTCGGCGCCCAGCAGGCGGACCAGGCGTTCCAGCGAGTCGGCCGTCTGCTGCTGCTCGGCTACGCTCAGGTGCTTCAGTGCCCGGCGGAGGGCGTACTGGAGCGGGTACGGCGCGGCGGCCGCCAGGGCCCGCCCGGCCTCGGTAGCGCTGACGTGCACCACCCGCCGGTCGGCTTGCCCCCTGCGACGCTCGACCAGCCCCTTGCCCTCCAGTCGGCCCAGGATGCCCACCAGCGTGCTGGGGCTGACGTAGATCTGCTTGGCGATCCCGGCCGCGGAGATCGGGCCCTTCTCGACCACGGTCACCAGGGCCATCAACTGCGGCCCGGTGATCTGATGCCTCGCCGCGAGCCGGCGCGAATCGATGTCGATGCGCTGGATGACCTGGCGAACGGCGTGGAGGATCCGCAGATCGTACCGATCCTGGGGGACGGCCCGGGTGTCCGAGCCGCCCGGGTCCGTCTCATCACGTTGCGGCGTAGTCAACCTCGTGCCTCCGTGCGAGCACCCATACCCGCAGCACGCCGACCCGCCGGACTTCCCGGCACGTCGGCCCGCGCCACGGCCCGGGTGGTCGGCGCCGATTGTACCAAGGGCGAGTGAATGGAACCGAAACTATTTTAGCTCAAAGTATTTTTTCTTGCATTCGGGCAGGCAATGCGGTAAGCCTACATGCACATTCGACCTCTCGCACGCGGCATCGGCGGTTGCCGCAATCGCCTTTTCCCGGAGGATTCGGCGGCGAGGTAACCCTAACGTAAGGATGGTGTGCATTACATGGGAGTGAAGATCAAGCTGCGACACAACGAGCCCGTCGAGAAGGCCATGCGGCGTCTGAAACGGACGATCGAGAGAGAAGGCTTGCGGCGAGACGCGATGCGGCACCGTTACTTCGAGACCGAGAGCGTCCGGCGGCGGCGCCAGCGGCACAAGAACGCCCGCAAGGCCCGACGGGCCGTGGTGTAGGCCCCCGCCCGGGCAGAGAACTCGGTCAAGGAAGGACGGGCAGGGCCTGGGCAAGTCGCCCGGCCGTGATCGCCCGAATCGAACGGAAGGAGATGCTTGGATGCGGACGCGAAACGCCCAGCCATGCTGGCTATCGCGCATGGACGAGATTTCCACCCCTGTTGACGAGATTCGTATCCCGGCCGTGCATGGCCTCTCCCAGGACCGCGAATGGTGCGAGGCAATCGTGGACGGGCGGCCTCGCAGGATCCGGTTCCACAACTACGGGGAGTTATACGAGGTTCCCGGCCTCTACGAGAAGCTCTTCTACGAGTACCTGGAGTGCTGTTCCCCCAGCCGGGTCGCGGGTCTGCTGGAAGACGTACTGGCGGATTTCGAGGCCAATCCCGAGGAGTTCCGCGTCCTGGACGTCGGGGCCGGAAACGGCATGGTGGGCGATGAGCTCGCCGCCCGGGGCACCGACCGCATCGTGGGCATCGACATCGTGCCCGAGGCCCGCGACGCCGCCGACCGCGACCGTCCCGAGGTCTACGGCGACTATCTGGTCACCGACCTGACCGACCTTCCCGAGCCGCAGGAGGAGCGGCTCCGGCGAGAGCGATTCAACTGCCTGACGACCGTCGCGGCCCTCGGCTTCGGCGACATTCCCCCCAAGGCCTTCGTCAAGGCCCTGGACATGATCGTCACGCCCGGCTGGATGGCGTTCAACATCAAGGAGGACTTCCTCAACGAGCGGGACGGCACGGGCTTCTGCAAGCTCATCCGCCAGCTCTGCCGCGAGGAGGTGATCCAGATCCAGGCGTATCGGCGGTACCAGCACCGCCTCTCGATCGAGGGCGAGCCGTTGTACTACGTGGCCGTGGTGGCCCGGAAGCTCAAGGACCTCCCGGACGACATCGAGGAGCTTTGGGCCTCGCCCGGCCGACCGGAAGGCCGCGGCGAAGAGGACGGACGCTACGTCCCGGAACCCTCCGCCAAAGGGTGATCGGAGCCCGCCGGGCGAGACGCACCGAGGCCTCAGCCATGATCACGCTGGAGCGGGTCAGCAAGTCGTATGACGGAGGGCGGACGTACGCCGTCAGAGACCTGTCCTTGCACGTGGCGGAGGGAGAAACGCTCGTCCTGCTGGGGTCCTCGGGGTGCGGCAAGACGACCACGCTGAAGATGATCAACCGGCTCATCGAGCCGACCGCGGGCCGGATTGAGATCGACGGAACGGACGTTCTGGATCAGGACCCCATCGCCCTGCGCCGGTCCGTCGGCTACGTGTTCCAGGGGATCGGTCTGTTCCCGCACATGACGATTCGCCGGAACGTGGAGATCGTCCCCCTGCTGCTGGGCTGGGCTCTCGCCGAGCGCCGCCGGCGCGCGGACGAGCTGCTGAAACTGGTGGGCCTGAACACCGCGACCTACGCCGAGCGCTATCCCGACGAGCTGTCCGGCGGCCAGCAGCAGCGCGTCGGCGTCGCCCGCGCGTTGGCGGCGGACCCCGCCTACCTGCTGATGGACGAGCCGTTCGGCGCCCTGGACGCGGTCACGCGGGACACGCTCCAGCAGGAGCTACTGGCCCTGCGGCGGCGGCTGGGAAAGACGATCGTGTTCGTGACCCACGACGTCTTCGAGGCCCTGACGCTCGCCGACCGGATCGCCGTCCTCCACGACGGCCGCCTCCTCCAACTCGGCAGCAAGAAGGACGTGATGCACGAGCCGGCCGACGCGTTCGTGCGGGACCTGTTCGCCAAGCCCGGCCGGCAGTTGGCGGCATATCAGGACCTGGCGCCATGACCGCGTGGGGGGCCTTCATTCTGGAGCGGCTGCCGGAGCTGTGGTCGCGGACGGGCGAGCACCTGTTCCTGACCGGGCTGGCGACGGGGATCGCCGTCGTGCTCGGCCTTCCCGTCGGCATCGCCTGCCGCCGGATCCGGTGCCTTCGTGCGCCGGTGCTGGGGGCGATCGGCATCCTCCAGACCATCCCCAGCCTCGCCATGCTGGCGATCCTGCTGAGCCTGCTGGGGAAGATCGGGGCCGTGCCCGCGATCATCGCGCTGACCCTCTACGCCCTGCTGCCAATTGTTCGCAACACGCTCACCGGCCTGGAGGGCGTGCCGGACCGGGTCATCGAGGCCGCCCGGGGCGTGGGCATGACCCGCGGCCAGCAGCTTCGGATGGTGCGCATTCCGCTGGCCCTGCCCGTAATCGTGGCGGGCGTGCGGACGGCGGCGGTGATCGGCGTGGGCATCGCGACACTGTCGGCCTTCATCGGCGCGGGGGGCTTGGGCGACTTCATCAATCGCGGGCTGGCGCTGCGGGACTCGCGCCTGCTGGTGCTCGGGGCCGTGCCCGCGGCGATCCTTGCGCTGCTCGTCGATTTCGCCATCTGGGCGGCGGAGTGGTCGGCCAGGCCGTTGCGGCAGAGCGAGAGGCGGCGCGTCCTGGCGGCACTGAAGCGGCCGGCCCTGCTCGCGCCGGCTGCGCTGGTGGCGTTCGGCGTGGTCACGTCGGTGCTGGAGCTGCGTCCGGCCCGCCTCGGCGGCGGGGCCGCGGCGAGAGGACGGGTCGGCACGTCAGGCACCGTCCGAATCGGCAGCAAGGAGTTCGCCGAACAGCTCCTGCTGGGCGAGATGATGGCCCGCATGCTCGAAACGCGGACCCACCTGACGGTCGAGCGGCGGTTCGGCCTGGGGGGCACGATGATCTGCCACGAGGCGCTGACCCGGGGGGAGATCGACCTCTACGCGGAGTACACCGGCACGGGCTACCAGGCGGTTCTCAAGCAGAAGGGCGCCCGGGGGGCCTACACCGTCTTCGGCATCGTGCGGGACCAGTACCGACAGCGGTTCGGCGCCGAGTGGCTCGAACCGTTTGGCTTCAACAATACCTACGCAATCACCGTCCGCCGGGCCGACGCGGCACGCAACCGATGGCGGACTCTCTCGGACCTCGCTCCGACCGCCGCCGACCTGACCGCCGGGTTCACCAGCGAGTTCCAGGAGCGGGCCGACGGGTACCCCGGCCTGCGGCGGGCGTACGGCCTGTCGTTCGGCAAGGCCATCGACATGAGCCCCGCCCTGATGGCCGAGGCGCTGTCCCAGGGCGAGGTGGACGTGATCTGTGCCTTCGCCACCGACGGACGAATTGCCGCCTACAATCTCCTCCCGCTGGCCGACGACCGCGGGTACTTCCCGCCCTACGACGCCGCGCCGGTGGTCCGCACGGCCGTGCTGGCCGAGCACCCCGAGGTCCGCGACGCCCTGGCCCCCCTGGCCGGCCTGTTGACCGACGCGACGATGCAGCGGCTCAACTACGAAGTGGAAGGCAAGCAACGCAGTCCCGCCGCCGTGGCCGCCGAGTTCCTCGCGGCCAAGGGGCTCCTCGGCCCGCCCGGCCGCGCCGCGCCGCCTGCCGGCGCCCCGGCCAAGCCCGGCGCCGGCTAGACGCCAGACCATGACCCGAACCTGGGAGACCGGTCCGAAGCCATGAGAATACCGCCAGCCATCGTGTCGTTCTTCTCTCGCTTCATCCCCCGCCGCACCGCGAAGCACGTGGTGGGCCCCCTTCTGGAACGGCGCGAGAAGACCCGGTACCGCCCCGAGAGGTTCTGGCAGTCGTGGCACGCCGCCATGGAGGCCGCCGAAGACGGCGCGACCATCGCCCTCGATCAGGATCCCCGGTTCGCACGCTTTCACTATAACTCGGTCGAGAACGCCATCATCATGGCCCTGCACGGAGAACCCGTCGAGCAGCAGCCGGCGGTCCTCGACGTCGGGGCGGGCGCCGGCCACTGGGCCGATTTCTACCGCGAGGTCTACGACGCCGACCGGGTGACCGCCGTGGACATCGCCCCGGCCTGCGTGAACGCCCTGGCCGCCAAGTACGAGAACGAGGCCGCCGTCTCCGTCCGCCAAGCCGACGTCGCCGACCCGCGCTTCCACCTGCCGAGGAGATTCGATATCGTCAATGCCATCGGGGTCCTGTTCCACATCGTGGACGACGGCCGGTGGGAACGGGCCCTGTGCAACCTGGCCGACCACCTGCGGGAGGACGGGGTCCTGGTCGTCGGCTGCAACTTCGGCCGGCTCACGCGGAATGTCCAGTTCCACGACACGGACACGTTCGGCGACTGGCGCGAGGCCCAATCCGGCGAGGCGGACGTGGCGCTCGTCAACAAGCGAATCCGCTCCCGGCGCATGTGGCGCCGGTGCGCGGAGAGGACCGGGCTGGAGATCGCCGCCGTCTGCCGAACCGTCGAGCAGAGAGGGATCCCCATGCCCGAGAACACGGTGATCACCCTCAAGCACAATCCCCGGGCGCAAGGGAACCTCCCCCGGGATCGGCCGTCCCAAACCAAGGGCCGCGACCGGACGAGAGAAGCAGGCGAGCGAGCCGGCCCCCCGGCTGGCGCCCGAAGAGGAAACCATGGAAGCCAAGCGGGAAGGTAGCACGCTGTCTCTGGCGGCATTGGTCCTGGCGTGGGCCGCCCACGAGGCGGCCGGGCAACTGGTTCAGGTGGCCGTTCCGGCCCCGATGCCGCCCCGGGCGGCCCCCGCGCCGGACGCGGGCCAGGCCAAGCGGGGCAAGGCGGGCCTGCATCTTCCCGCCAATAAGCGCATCAGCCTGCCCTGGGTCGTCACCGACGGGGCCGGGTACCGCTGGGACATCCAGCAGTACGGCAGCGTCAACCAGGGCACGAACGGCGCGTACAGCGGCGGGCTCTGCCTCTACGTCGGCGGCTCCCGGCTCTCGTTCTCCTCGCAGGGGTGGACCAACGCCGACGGCAGCGAGATCGAGATCGGCCCCCGCGCCCACGGGAACCTGCGCGTCCACCGGCGGATCAAGGTCTACCGCGACCGGGGCCTGGCCCGGTGGGTCGACATCTTCGAGAACCCCTCCGCCCAGGCGGTCACCGTGGAAATCCGACTCTGGTCGGACATGATCACGACCGTCCGCCAGACCGTCACCAGCTCGGGCAAGAACAGCTTCACGGCCGAGGACCACGCCTTCGTCACCGCCGTGGGCATCAACAGCGCCCCGGCCCTGATGCACTACGTCTGCTCGCCCCGCAGCAAGCTCCGCCCCCGCGTCACGGTGCAGAGCGACGACATCAACGTGTACTACAAGCTCACCGTGCCGGCGCGGGACGCCACCGTCCTGTGCTACTTCGAGGCCCAGAACCGCTCCAGTGCCGCGCTGATCAAGCAGATGAAGGACTTCAAGCCCGCCGGGCTGCTGCGGGACCTGTCGCCCTCGCTGCGAAGGCGGATCGTAAACCTCCGCGTTCCCGGCGGATTCGGCGGGGTCGAGTTGGACCGCTCCAACTCGAGCGACGTGGTCCGCAACCGCCACGGCGACCCGATCTACGGGACGATTACCAACGAGAGTTTCCGGCTGGAGACGCTGTTCGGCCCGATCACGATGCCCGCCGGAGACGTCATCGGCCTGGCCGCGGGGGGCGGCGGGGACCGGCACTTCCGCGCGCTGCTGACCGGCGGGCAGATCCTCGCGGGGCAGATGGCTGCGGACGCGAACGTGGTGCTCAAGCTCCCGGCCGGCGGGACGCTCCGCGTTCCCTTTGCCGCCATGGAGCAGTGCGCGTTCCGCGTCTCGAAGCAGCGCCCGGAAGAGACCGAGTTTGCCGGCCCGCTCCTGGTCCTGCGGACGGGCGACCGGGTGGCGTTCGACCCGGCCGGCGTGGCGTTGACGTTCCGCACGCGCCATGGCGTGGTGCGCCTGGCGCCCGAGCAGTTGCTGACGGTCGCGCTGGACAAGGAGGGCAACGGCGTCCACCGCGCGACGTTTCTCAACGGCTCGCAGTTGGCGGGGATCCTCGAGCCGGACCGGCTGTCCCTGACGCTGAAGCTCGGGCCGAAATGCACCGTGGACCGCAACCTGCTGCTGGCGATCCGGTTCGCCGAGGAAGAGCAGACGAACTCCGCGCTGGACACCGTGCTCCTGAGCAACGGGGATGAGTTGTTCGGGCGGATTGCCGCCAAAAGGCTCACCCTCGCCACGCGGTACGGTGAGGCGACGCTGGAGCCGGTGAACGTCGCGGCGATCTCGCTCAGCCGGACGCACCTGGGGCGGGCGGCGGTTCGGCTCTGGGACGGGTCCGTGCTGCGCGGGCAGTTCCGCGCCGACACGCTGCCGTTTGAGATCTCGCCCGGGCCGACGCTTGCGATCTACGTCGGCCAGTACGTTCGGATCGACCGCAGCCAGGCCCTCCCGCCCGAGAAGGTCCGCAAACAACTGCTGCAATGGATCGGGCAACTCGGCGCGGAGAGCTACCAGGACCGCGAGGCCGCCACGAAGGGGCTGGTCAAGATGGGCAAGGGCGTCCTGCCCATGCTCCGCGAGCACCTCGACGCCAGCGATCCCGAGGTCCGCCAGCGCATCCAGGAGGTCATCGAGCGCCTCGGGGGCTGACAAGCTTTCGGCGCGCGATCCCGTGGGGGCCCTGGCGGGCCGGGCGGGTCGATTGCGTCCACAAAGGGCCTTGACAAGCCCGAGGCGCCGCGCTATTGATATTCTCCCCCCGCAACGCTGAATCGGGAAAGACGTTCAAACTTCTCCGGCGCGGGATCGTAACACAAGGATTGAAGGCCCACCCGGGCGGGTCGGGCGACAGTGGTAAGGACGGAACGCTATGATCGACGTCAAACATCTGACGAAGTGGTACGGGCGCGTCCTGGCGGTGGATGACATCTCGTTCCAGGTCGAGAAGGGCTCGATCGTCGGCTTCCTGGGCCCCAACGGCGCGGGCAAGAGCACGACGCTCAAGATCCTCACGTGCTACATCCCCGCCACGAGCGGGAAGGTCACCATCGCCGGATTCGACGTGCTCGGCGAGTCGCTGGAGGTCCGGCGGAACATCGGCTACATGCCCGAGGCCGTGCCCCTCTACCCCGAGATGCGGGTCAACGAACTGTTGATGTTCCGCGCCGCGCTGCGCGACATCCCCCGTCCCGAGCGCCAGGCCGCCGTGGACCGCGTCGCCGAGCGCTGCTGGCTGAGCAGGCCGGAGAACATGATGCGCCGGCGCGTCGGCGAGTTGTCCCGCGGGTACAAGCAGCGCGTGGGCCTCGCCGAGGCCATGCTGCACAACCCGCCGGTGCTCGTGTTGGACGAGCCGACGATCGGCCTGGACCCCAACCAGATCCGCGCCATGCGCGAGCTGATCCAGCAGCTCGGCGAGGACCACACGATCATCCTCTCCAGCCATATCCTCGCCGAGGTCGAGCAGACGTGTAACCACATCATCGTCATCGCCGGCGGGCGCCTGGTGGCCGACGGCACGCCGGAGGAGCTGCGGAAGAAGGTCCTCGGACCCTCGCAGGTGCTGGCGGAGCTTAAGGGCGCCGAGCCCGCCGAGCTGGTCGCCGCCGTCAAGGCCCTCGACGGCATCCGCGGCGTCACCGACCGCCGCGTCGGCGGCTGGACGAGGCTCCTCATCGAGTGCGACGGCAAGAGCGACCGGCGCAGCGAGGTCCACCGCCTCGTCGGCGAGAAGGGCTGGCAACTCCGCGAGCTGCGCCACACCGTCGGCTCGCTGGAGGACTTCTTCGTGCAGGTAACCTACGAGCAGAACATGCAGGCCGCGCAGCGCTTGGCGCAGTAACGCGGCCGGAGACGGAGCAGACGTCATGGGAAAGATTCTGACCCTGGCGAGGCGAGAGTTGACGGCCTATTTCTTCTCGCCGATCGCCTACATCATCGGCGCGGGCTTCCTGCTGCTGGCCGCCGGGTGGTTCTTCATCAACATCCGCATCGGCGGAGAGGCCTCGCTGCGGCCCCTGTTCGACGGCATGGCGGTGATCATGGTCTTGGCCGTGCCCCTGCTGACAATGGGACTGCTCAGCCGGGAGTTCGACCGCGGCACGATCGAGACGCTCATGACCTCGCCGATCACCGACACCGAGGTGATCCTGGGCAAGTTCGTGGGCGTCATGGCGTTCTACGTGGCCCTGCTGGCCACCACGCTGACGTTCCTGGGCCTGATGGTCGCCTACGGCCGGCCCGACCCGGGCGTGGCGCTGGCCGGCTACCTGGGTATGGTGCTGCTGGGCGCGGCGTACGTCTCGGTGGGAATCTTCGCCAGCACGCTCACGCGGCACCAGATTGTCTCGGCGATCGTGGCGATCGCGATCCTCGCGCTGTTCGTCGTGGTGATGGGCCTGGTGGTGCGGCTGGGCGTTCGCCCCTGGGCGGACCTGGCCAACCACCTCAACGCGATGCGGTATTTCCGCGACTTCTCCCGCGGCGTCCTCGACAGCCGCGGACTGATCTACTTCGTCAGCGCGACGGGGTTGTTCCTCTTCCTTAGCGTCAAGACACTCGAGAGCAGGAGATGGCGATGAGCACCGACCCCAAGACCGCGGAGACGCTCGTGGAGTCCAAAGCGCGCCTCGCCGGGTCCGTGGCGGCAGTTCTCGCCCTCGTGGCGATGGCCCTGACCGCCATCGGCCTAATCGCGCACCTGTCCTCGGCCGCCCGATGGGATACCACCGGGTACCTGTTTCTGCTGACGGCGCTCTTCGGTATCGGCGTGGTGGCCGGCGTGCAACTGCTCCGCGGCGGCGAGAACGCCCAGCAGTTCCTTCTGGTCTACTGGATCGGCATCGTGGTCGCCGCCGCCGTCGTGACGCTCGCGGTGATCCTCTGGAAGGTCCCCGACGCCCTCGCCGAGGCGATCAGCGAGGGCGGGACCCCCGCCGGCACGGCCGGGTACGTCGCCCTCGTCGGCGTCATCGTGCTCGTGCTCGGCAGCGGCACGGTCGCCCTGCTCGCCCAGGCCACCCGACCGGGCACGCGGCAGCGGTACGGCTCGATGGCGATCGTCTCGGTCGGGGTGGCCGCCGCGCTCGTCGTGGCGATCAACCTCCTCGGCCAGTACGAGGACCCCGAGAAGAACCGCAGAAACTACATCCACTGGTCCATGGAGACGCTGGGGCGCTACGGCCTGAGCGACCGGAGCAAGAAGGTCCTCCGCGACATCAAGACGCCCGTGCACCTGACGTGCGTCTACACCTCCACGGACGAGGCCAAGCAGACCCCCGAGCGACGCCAACGCCTCACCGAGCTGCTCGAGGAGATGAAGATCTACGGCAAGGACGTGACGGTCGCCAACGTCACCACCGACGCCGGGAAGGCCAAGCTCCTCGACCACCTCCGCCGGAAGCTCGGCGGACAGGCCGGCCGGCACGACGAGTTCCTCCGAACGTTCCAGACCGGCGGCAAGGACCTCCTGGCCGAACTGGCCACCGGCCAGCAGAAGTGGCAGGCCTATCCGCGGGACTCCTACATCAACCTCTGGGGGCTCTCGGGTGAGATCGTCCTGGTCTTCAACCAGGCCACCGAGAAGCTCACCGAGGCACAGGAGAAGGTCGACCAGGGCCTGCGCGGACCGGGCCTGCCGGACTACGACGCCCTGACCCGCGACATCAAGGACGCCGCCAAGGACGCCAAGGAGGCCCTCGACCGCGGCACGGAGATCCTCGAGAAGATCGGCGAGATCGCCCAGGCCGTCACCGACCCCAACACCCAGGCCACCGCGAAGGCCGCCATCGACGGCGCGGCCGCCGCCGTGAAGGCCATGGTGGACGGCCTCGGGGCGCCCGACAGTGCCGCGCCCGCCAAGCCCGCGGAGGTGTTGGCCCGGCACGTCGCGGCCGCCAAGAAGGCCGCCGACGCCGCCGTCGCCGCCGCCGGGGCCCTCGACGGCCTCGCCGGCAAGGACAACGCCGAACTGCTCCAGCAGGCCCGGCCGTTCAGCGTGGTGCTCCAGGTGGGCGGCCCGATGCCGGTCAGCGTGTCGGTCGGCCGGTTCTATCGGCTGATCGCCCAGAACATCCTGACCGCCACGCAGGAGGCCGAGGCCGTCCTCAAGAACGCCAAGCCCGACTACCAGCAGAAGTACCTTGTGCAACTGCGGGCGGACACCCGCGACCAGGCCGCCCTCGCCGCCCAGGCGAAGACTGCGGCCCAGCAGGCGATCCAGGCCGTCACCACGGTCGACCCCACGTCCAAGGCCGACCTCGCCCTCGCCAAGGAGGGCAAGACCTTCGGCGCGGCGATGGACAAGCTCAAGACCACCCTCGACGCCGTCGAGGACCTGCCCGAGCTGGAGGACACCTCCCTCTCGCGGGACATCACCGGCGAGAACATCGTCATCGTCGAGGTCGGCGAGAAGGCCGAGGTCGTCGGCTTCGACGACGTCTGGCCCCTCCGGACCGGGCAGACGGGCATGGCCAACGACCAGCCCCAGAACCGCGTCTTCAACGGCGACGCGGCCATCGGCTCGCGCGTGCTGAAGATGACCAGCGAGCCGTTCGCCACAGTCCTGCTGACCTACTGGGACCCCATGGCGAACATGCCGCCCCAGATGCGGCAAATGCAGCGCACGCCCCCCTCCGACATCCCCCGGTTCCAGTTGAGCACCGTCCGAAAACGCCTCGAAGAGGCCAACTTCAAGGTCGAGGACTGGAACCTCACCGAGGACATGCCCGACGCCAACGACCCCAACGCCACCCGCGTCCTGCTCGTCCTGCCCCCGCCCCCCGCCGCCCAGCCCAACCCCATGCAGCGCATGCCGCAGCAGATGCCCAAGTTCGGCGACGCGGAACGGCAGAAGGTCCTCGACGCCGTCAACGGCGGCACGGCCGCCATCTTCCTGGTGAAGTTCTTCTTCCCCCGGCAGACGATGATGTTCATGCCCCCCACCTCGACGCCGTACGCGTATGGCGAGTACCTCCGTGACGAGTGGGGCATCGACCCGAAGACCGACTACCTCGTCGTCCCCGCCGTCACGGACGACCGATACCCCGGACGGTTCAAGGTGGACGGCCAGCGGTTCAGCTACCTGCCGCTCAGCTCGTTCACGGACCACCCGATCGGCAAGCCCCTCCAGGCCCAGCGCGTCCTCTGGACCAACCTCTGCCCCATCGCACGCAAGACCGACGCGCGCGGCGACCCGGCCTCGCCGCCCGAGGGCGTCCGAATCGAGCCCCTGCTGACCGTGCCCGACACGTGGCGGTCCACCTGGGCGACCAGCCGGATCCAGGAACTGCTCGCCCAGTTCCGCGCCGCCGAGGGCAGCTACATCTGGCCCCAGTACGAACGCGGCGACCTGCCCGTGCCGTTCGACGTGGCCGTGGCCGCGACACGCACGGGCGGACGCGAAGAGGCCACCACCACCCCGGCGAGCCGTCCCCAGGACCCCGACGCCGCGGACGAATCGGGCAAACGGGCCTCGCGGATCGTCGTCCTCGCCACCAGCGAGGGCCTGATGGACGGGTATGTCGACCGCGAGGTGGCCGTCCGCGACGCGAAGGGCACGATCTCCCTGACCGACCCGCCCCGGGCCAACGCCGACCTGCTGGTCAATAGCGCGTACTGGCTGATCGGGCGGGAGAAGCTCATCGCCGCCGGGCCGGCGCTGGCCACGATGAAGGAGATCCCCGAGGGCGTGCGCCTGGCGATGATCGTCGTCTACTGTGTCGTGCTGCCCCTGGTGGTCGCCGGCGCCGGCGGCGTGGTCATGCTCCGCCGACGACGCTGAGTCCACGATGGGTTGCGAACCGTGAAACGCCGGCCGCGCCGCGAAATCGCGCCGCCCCGCGCCGACGGGCGGCGGCGCGTGCTTCGCATCGCCCCAAGCGGGTGATCGTGCCGACCGACATGCCGATCTTGTTGAAGTTGACGAATCTCGGAGCCAAGGGATCATGAAGCCGAAAACGACGATCGTTCTCGCCGTGCTGCTGGGCGTCTGCATCGTCCTTGCGCTGTTCTCCAGTGACCTGTTCTCCCCGGCCAAGCCCCCCGACGAGGAGACGGCCGCGGACAAGCCGCTCTTCGACCCCAAGCCCGGCAAGGCCGCCACGTTGCGCATCGAGTCCGCCCGCGGGCAGTTCGCCTTCGAGAAGACCGACGACAAGTGGCGGATCACCGAGCCCATCGCCGCCAAGGCCGAGAAATGGCGCGTCGATGACGTCGCCGACGTCTTCAAGGACCTGAAGGCCCGGCCCGCCAGCGACGACGTCGACGACGACGACGCCGGGCTCGCGGCCCCCCGCTGGACCGTCACGATGACCGACGAGAAAGGCAAGGCCTACAAGCTGCTGGTCGGCAACCCCCGCCCCATGGCCAGCGACGAGACCTACGTCCGCCCCGCCGGCAGCAAGCAGACCTTCCTCGCCAAGGTGGACTTCGCCTACAAGCTCGATAAGTCCCTCAGCGATTTCCGAAACGACACCGTCCTGGAGCTCGAGGCCGACGACATCGTCCACCTCACCGTCACCGCCGCCGAGAGCTACGAGCTCGTCAAAAAGGACGACCAGTGGAGCCTCGTCAAGCCCGTCTCCGCCCCGGCCGACAAGGACGAGGTCAAGAAAGTCCTCGATGAGATCGCCCGCGTCACCGCCAGCGAGTTCGTCGAGGACACGCCGAAGGACCTGACGCTCTACGGCCTCGACCGGCCGCAGCTGATCGCCCAGGTCGAGATGAAGCCCGAGCAGCCGACCGACGCCAACGCCTCCACGCAGCCGGCGACCCAGCCCGCCAAGCCGGGCAAAAAGCACGGGCTGGCGATCGGCAAGCGGGTCGGCGACAAGCTCTACGCCAAGCTCACCGACCAGCCGACGGTCTTCAAGGTCAGCGAGGACACGCTCAAGGACCTCCAGCCGAAGATCGTCTCCCTCCGCGTAAAGAAGGTCCTGCGCATCGACGCCGCGGACGTGACGGCCGTCGAGCTCGACCTGCCCGCCGGCAAGGCCTCCCTCGCCAAGAGCGGCGGCGCGTGGAAGATGACAACCCCGCTGACCGGTCCGGCCGACAGCGACACGGTCCAGAAGCTCCTCGACGCCCTCGCCGGCCTGAAGGCCGAGAACTTCGAGGACACCCCCGACGCCGCCCAGTACCGCGGGCTGACGCAGCCGGCCGCCAAGGTCACCGCCCGCCTGGCCGGCAAGGACCAGGCCGTCACGCTGCTGATCGGCGGCAAGAGCCCCTCCGGCGAGATGACGTTCGTCAAGCCTGCCTCGGGCCTCGCCGTCGCGGTCGTCAAGACCGCCGACCTCGCCGACCTGCTCGCCGAGCCGGCCACCTACTGGGACCGCTCCATCCTCAAGCTGCCCGCCGACGCCAAGGTCACCCGACTCGAGCTCCGCCGCACCGACGCGACCTACACCCTCGCCCGCCCCGACGGCGACAGCGACGCCTGGACGCTCTCCAGCCCCCTCGCCGCCGCCGCCGATACCGACCAGGTCAACAAGATCATCGACCATCTCGAGGACTTCAAGGCCGACAAGATCGTCCACCTCGGCAAGGCCGTGCCCGACAGCTTCGCCAAGGCCGAGGGCATCATGCAGGTGGTCGTCACCACCGCCCAGACGCCCGAGACGCCCGCGACGAAGCCCGCGACCCAGCCGACCACCGGACCCGCCACCCAGCCGGCCGCGGCGAAGCCCACCCCCGTCACCCGGACGCACCAGGTGACGGTGGCCCGCGTGGGCCTGCACGCCTATGCGTGGGCCAAGGACGCCAAGGTCGTCACCGTCGGCGAGTTCGCCCCCTCCCTCTTCAACGACCTCTCCGCCGATCTGCGGAGCAAGGAAATCTGGGAGATCGACCCCAATGCGATCCGCGCCGTCCGCCTCCTGGCCGGGACGGACAGCCTCGTCCTCAAGAAGGACGGCGAGAAGTGGACCTACGCCACCGATCCCTACGTCCAGCTCGACGCCGAGAAGGTCAACGACTACCTCAAGGACATCAAGGAGCTCAAGGCCGAGAAATTCGCCGCCCACGCCGCCCCCGCCGATCCCAAGAAGTTCGGCCTGGACAAGCCGTGGCTGACCCTCGAGTTGACCGACGAGAACGGCAAGAAGACCGCCGTGACGCTGTCGGCCAAGGGCGCGACGAAGACCGAGGACCGCTACGGCACGGCCACGACCGTCCCGGGCGTCTTCGAGATCGCCGGCGACACGATCGGGAAGCTCAGTAAGAAGCTCGCGGACTTCAAGAAGTAGCGCAAGCGCTTGCAGGTCCAGGGATCTGTGGTATGATATGTGGTGCTACCGTTCCGGCAGCCTGCCCGACAGGGCTGGGCGGCGGACGGTTCTTGGAGCCTTGGTACGGCGGCTCGCCTGGCCGTGATAGGAAGCGTGCGAACGACTGGAGGGCGTTGCCATGAGGAATGGGGCCGTCACGAGGATGCTGCTTGTCGTGGGGGGGCTCGCCGTGTTGCTTGTCGGCACGGCCGGCACGGCGGGCGCGGGTGTGATCTACAAGTTCAGCACGGTGGATGCCGCGGGGCCCGATGGCGACAATGGATATGTCGCGTCTGACGTCTCGATTGATGCGATCGACCTGAACGTGGTCGCTCCGGCCGACGGCGCCGAACTGGCCGCCGGGAACGTGGGGCTGGACCGGTTCTGGAACTCGGAGTGGGCGGGATTCGACACCTCCTCGATCAACGGGACGGCGATCGACAACGCGACCGAGTTCGACACGGGCTACTGGTCGCTTACGGTGTCGGCGAAGCCAGGCTACCAGCTCGACCTGACCTCCCTTGACTTCGGCGCCGCGCGCGGCGGGAGCTCCGGCACACGCCTCTACCAGTTGTATGCCGCGGTCGACGGCGGGAGCATCACATACGGCGACACGCCGATCGACAGCTCGCCCGGCGGCAACGAGACGGGCACGCGATCCGACCCTCGCGCAGTCAGCGTCGACCTGACCGATGCGACCTACCAGGGCATCGACTCCATCACACTCCGCTTCTACCCACTGACTCCGGCGACAGGCAACACCATGGGGTTCGACGGCTGGACCCTCAACGGCACCGTCGTCCCCGAACCTTCCACGCTGCTCCTCGCCGCCGTCGGCGTGTTCGGCGTGCTGCGCCGGAGATCTCGCCCGAGGCGGTAAGCTCCCGTTTCGACCGCTGCCGTTCCGAACATCGCCCGGCTGGGCGTGCGCCCCGGGGGCAGTGCGCGTTCCTGGTGCAGCCGGGCGCTGGGCAGCGGCGACTTCCGCCTGAAACGTCGCCTTCCCGACGACCGTTCCGGGCGCCTTCGTCGCGATCTCGCGATTTCGCGCCCAACCTCGCCCCGCCGCCGGTTTTCTGCTATGATGGCCGGGCGATGGGGCGCAGAAGCCGCCTGCCCCGACGTCGTAATACCTGGAGAAACGCAAGATGAGAAGATGCGGATTCATCACGGCCGTCGTTCTTGCCCTTCTCTGCGCCGCCGGCGCCGTCCACGCCGCCGTGACCCCGGCGCAGTTCAACGAGGCCGTCAAGGCCCTCGAAGCCAACGCCGAGCTGTGGGCGAAGGACGAGCCGATCGGCTCGGCCGCCCAGGCCGCCTTGTCCAAGATCCGGTTCGACAAGAACTCCGTCCCGCTGCTCCAGACCTTCCTTCGCTCCGCCAAGCGCGACCCCGCCGGCCTGTATGTCGTCAACAAGCTGCTGGACCGCCTGCTGCTGTCCGACTCGGCCACCATCACCGCCGCCGTGACGGACGTGAAGAATTTCCAGTCCCGCCTGCGCAACGCCTACCGCCCCTTCCCCAAGATGAGCCGCACCCAGCAGGCCGCCCTGAAGATGCCCGCCTACAGCCCCCGACTGACCACCGACGCGATCATGGCCCGAATGGCCGTCATCGACAGGCAGCGGGACATCAAGGTCGCCCGCGACCTGCCCGTCGCCAAGTACAACCAGATGGTCGGCAAGCTCACGGAGAACACCTACCGACTGATCTGCCTTGCCGGCGACCCCCGGGAAGACGCCGTCCTCGTCCGCACCATGCTGCTCGAAGAACGGGCCGGCAGGGCCGGGTTCCTCCAGATCGCAAACGCCCTCGCCGCCGCGGCGCCCAAGATGGACCCCGATCGAGCCAAGAAGCTCTACGCCGCCCTCCGCACGCACGCCTCGCGGCTGGCCATGCAGAAAAAAAAGAAGTACGAGGACTACGGCAAGGTCAACCTCCGCCGCGACGATACCAGCACCTTCGAGACCAAGGACGACTACGCGGGCATCCGGCTGATCACCACGCTCAATAAGATCGCCGAGGCCGCCAAGGACCCTTCCTGCCCAAAGCTCAAGGTCCCCAACTCCAAGCAGATCGACGAGCAGGGAAAGCGAAAGTAGTCGCCCCGCACCGCCCGCCGCCCCCCCCCCGCCCGGCCCGGTCGGCCGCCGGGCCCCGTGCGGCGTTCTCCCGCGTGCCATTCCGCGGAATCCCCGTTGACCCCACGGCCCGGGACGTGTTGAACTACGTGGAAGAACCTCGCTCCGTCGGGAGAGCCAACATGGTCCGGTTATGCCTTACCGTCGCGCTGCTTGCCCTCGCCGCCGCGTCGCCCGCACTGGCAGAACCCCACGAACCGACGAAGGAGGAACTCTACGAGGTCGTCGGCATGCTCTGGGCCGACGGGCGCCTCTGGGCCGAGGACAAGGACGTCCCCCTCGACTCCGACGTCCGCCTCAAGGAGTTCTGGTTCACCCCCGCCTCCGTGTCGCTGTTCGCACAGGCCGTCCGTACGCTCGACCCCAACACCGTCGGCCTCTACGTGATCAACAAGCTCGTCCGCCGACTGGCCGACGCCAACACGGCGACTGTCAAGGCGGCCCTCCCGGCCGTCAAGGACGTCAACGGACGGGTCCGCAAGACGTATCTGTCCTTTCCCAAGCTCAGCGACCGCGCCGTCAAGGCCCTCCAGAAGCCCACCAGCAACTCCCGGGTCGCGCGGGAGGCCCTCGCCCGGCGCCGGCAGGAGAAGCTCCAGCGCGAGCGCCCCATCGCCAAGCACAACCAGATGGTCTACGTGCTCGACAAGTACACCTGCGCCCTGATGCTGCTGGCCCGGGACCCCGCCGAGGACCAGCAGGTCGCCGAGCGGCTCGTCCTGGCCGAGAAGACCGGCTCGGCCATGTGGCTGACGATCCTCGACCTGCTCGGCGCCGAGGCCCGCTACATGATCCTTGACGAGGGCCGAAAACGCGCCGAGGTCATCTACAAGGTCCTCCGCCCCCACGGGATCGAGTTGAAGATGGAGAAGCGCAAGGGCTACGTCAACCGGGGCAAGGCGACGCTCCGCGAGGACGACCGCAGCTCGTTTGAGACTGTCAGCGTCTACCCCGGCATTCGACTGCTCAGCACGCTCAACCGCCTGGCCACCGCCTCCAAGCTGCCCGCCCTGAAGGTTCCCAAGGACAAGGACGTCGTCAAGTACCATCGCGAGCAGGAGAAGAAACGCCGCGCCGCGACGAAGTCTCGGCGATAGCGCCCCGGCCCCAGGAGACTCGATGCCCCCCCGCCGCCGCACGAAGCTCATCTGCCCGCTGACCTGCACCAGCCCCGCCGCCCTGCGCGGCGCGATGGACCAAGCCAAGGCCCGCGGCGCCGACGCCGTCGAGCTCCGCCTCGACTACCTCGCCGCCCCCCCCACGCCCGAGGACCTCCGCCCTCTGCTCGCCGATCCGCCCGTCGAGGTCATCGTCACCTGCCGGCCCGTCCGCGAGGGCGGGCGATTCGACGGCGACGAGTCCGCACGGCTCGCCCTCCTGCGCGCCGCGGCCGAGCTCGGCGCGAACTGGCTCGACGTCGAAACCGACGCCGACGCCGACAACCTGCCCGCCGACCGCATCATCCTCAGCCACCACGACTTCGCCTGCTGCCCGACCGACCTCGACGCCCTCGCCGCGCGGCTGGACGAATCCCCCGCCGCGGTGAACAAGATCGCCTTCGCCGCCGCCGGGCCCGAGGACGCCCTCCGCGCCCTCGACGTGATCCGCGCCGCCGCCAAGCCCACCCTCGCCCTCGCCATGGGCGAGGCCGGCGTGACCAGCCGCATCCTCGCGCGAAAGATCGGCGCGTTCGGCACGTTCGGAACCCTCACTCCCGGGGCCGAGTCCGCCCCGGGCCAACCCACCCTCGCCGAGCTGACCGGGCTATACCGCTGGGGCGAGCTGACGGAGACCACCGCCGTCTTCGGCGTCATCGGCTGCCCCGTGGGCCACTCGATGAGCCCCGCCATCCACAACGCCGCCTTCTCGGCCGCGGGTGTGGACGGCGTGTACGTCCCGCTGCTCATCCAGCCCGGCGAGGAACACTTCCGCCGCTTCCTGGACGCCGTGCGGGCCCGCCCGTGGCTGGACTGGCGGGGCCTGAGCGTCACGATCCCGCACAAGGAGAACGCCCTGGCGTACGTCGGCGCGGACCGCTGCGACGAGCTGGCCCGCAAGATCGGCGCGGTCAACACGATCACGATCGAGCCGGACGGCTCGCTCCGCGGCGACAATACGGACTACGCCGCCGCCATCGATGCCCTCTGCGACGCGATGGGAATCCCACGCGAGGGCCTGGCCGGACGCGACGTGGCCGTCCTCGGAGCCGGCGGGGCCGCCCGGGCCCTCGTCGCCGCCCTGACGCACTACCGCGCGATCGTGACCGTCTACAACCGCACCCTCGCCCGCGGCAGGGCCCTCGCCGAGGAGTTCGCCTGCGCCGCCGCCGGGCGCGACGCCCTCGCCGGCCTCCGCGCCGAGGTCGTCATCAACTGCACGCCGCTAGGCATGCACCCCCGCGTCGACCGCTGCCCACTGACGGACATCCCCCCCGGCGTGCGGGTTATCTTCGACACGATCTACAACCCCGTCGAAACGCGCCTGCTCCGCCGCGCCCGCGCCGCCGGCTGCACCTGCGTCACCGGCCTGGACATGTTCGTCAACCAGGCCGTCGCCCAGTTCGAGACCTGGACCGGAACGAAGGCGCCCCGCAGCGTCATGCGGAACGTCGTCCTGAAGCACTTGACCAGCGCGTCTTGAGGCCTGCTCGCTTCAGCGAGCAGGTCCGGTAGAACCAGCTTCTACGACCCGACTCGGAAAGGACGAATCCCATGTCATCCCACCGTCGAAACGCCGCACTGCTCGCCGTCTTCCTCCTCGCAGTCGCCCTTTGCCCCCTCCTCGCCGCCCCGAAACAGATCGAGCTGGACCCCGTCGCCCAGACGCCCCCGGCGGGCAAGCCCCCCGCCGCGTACCACACCCTCCGTATCGGGCAGAACAGCAACTGCCACCTCCGCGGCGCCAGCGCATCGGCGTACGTCAAGGAGAACGCCGCCCAGTTTCCCGGCCGGTGGGGCTGGATGCCCCAATGCCGCGTCGGCGGTTCCGACGGCGACCGCAACCGCACGCTGCTGTACTTCGACCTCGCCGATCTGCCCCGAGACGCCCACGTCCAGCAGGCCACCCTCGTCTGCTCGCTCGTCCGCGAGACCGCCCGGCAGGCGTCCGGCCACCGATACGGGGCGTACCTCGTCAAGCTGCCCGACGCCCCCGGCTGGGACGCCGCCGAGGTCACACTCGCCGAGCGCAAGGCCGGGGCGACCTGGCCCGGCGGGATCGCCGCCTGCACCGGCAAGCTCCCCGCCGCCGTCGGCGAGGTGATCCAGAAACGCATCCATCTCCACGGCCGGGAGCGAAACGTCCCCGTCGAGATCCGCTTCGACCTCACCGGCGCCGTCCGCGCCTGGCGGGCGGGCAAAGTCCCCAACTGCGGCGTCCTCCTGGACAACCGCCTCGGCGGCGGGGCGTACGACATCTACTCGGCTCGCAGCCTCCGGCCCGAGCTGCGGCCGTACCTGGAAATCGACTCATCCCACGCCCCCAAGGCCGCCCCCAAGCCCGTCGAGGCCCGCCTCTCGGCCCCGGCCGGCGACGACTGGGTCGCGCCGATGCGCCGCGTCCACGCCCGGTTCAAGGGCACGCCCGGCACGCTCGCCCAGTACGGCGACAGCATCACCGTGACGATGGCCTTCCTGGCCGGCTATAGCTGGTCCGGCAAGATCGAGGCCAAGAACATGACGCCCGAGGTCCGCCGCGACGCCGACACGGTCCAGAACTACGCCAACCTCAAGCTGTGGCGCGAGTGGAAGGGCGGGCAGTGGGGCAACACGGGCATGATGATGTCCAACTGGCTGCACAAGAACATCGACGCCTGGCAGCGCAAGATGAACCCCGAGGCCGCCGTCATCATGTTCGGCACGAACGACATCGGGCGCCTCTGGCCCCCCGCCTACACCGAGAACATGGCCGCCTCCCTCCGCCGCATGATGGCCGACGGAACCGTGCCGATCCTCACCTCCATCCCCCCCGCCAACCGGCGCGGCCACCGGGAGTACTGGCTGGCCGCCCTGGCCATCGCCCGCGCGCTGGAGGTCCCGCTGATCGACTACTACGCCGAGGTCCGCCGCCGCCGCCCCGACGACTGGAACGGCCGGCTGGACAAGTTCGCCGCCTACCGCAAAAACGTCTACGAGGCCCCCACCCTCGTCGCCGCCGACGGCACGCACCCGTCCAACCCCAAGCCCTGGCGAGGCGACTTCAGCGACGACGCCCTCAACCACAACGGCTTCGTCCTGCGAAACTACATGACCGTCCGCACCTACGCAGAGGTGATCCGGAAAGTCCTGAAGGCGAAGTGAGCCTCTGCGCCGCGGCGACGCCCTGAACGCACGCGCCCTGCCACGCTGCCACGCGGGTTCGCCACAAACCTGTTGCGATCCCGTTCGCCCACTGGTCTAATAGGTCCTTCAATTCGCGGTCTCTGGGAATAGGCCACGGATGGCCGGGAGTGCCGGATGTTCTCCTACCTCACGCAGCTTCTCTATCGCTTCGAGTCCAAGCCCGTGCGGATGATCGCCGTCGCGGGGCTGGTCGTGCTCGTCTCGGCCGTGCTGCTGGGCAGCCTCGTGCGATGGCTCCGCAGGCGAAGGGCGGACAAGCCCGAGAGTTGGGGCGCCCTCGTCACCGGGTCGATCGGGGCCGTGCTGAAGGTCCTCATCGGCCTCGCGGTCCTTGTGGTGATGTGTCTGCACCTGTCGTTCCAGTCTGGCGAGTTCGCCCGCCTTCGCGGCGGCAAGAGCCAGAAAAACTACAACGCCGTGACCACCATCTGGGGGCGCCCGCACCTCCAGCGGGAGCTGTCCGTCCGCCTGGCCTACTCCACGACGCACTACCACGACCGCCACGGGATGGAGTTGGACCCCAACGCCCTGAAGGCCTCCACCCAGCCGGTCGGCTTCCGCAAGCAGACCGTCGAGCACACCGTGCCGGGCAACCCCGTCCTCGAGGCCGACCACGAGTTCGTCCTCCGCGCCAACTACCGCAAGAAGGGCGGGGCGTGGTACCCCGGCTTCGAGACCGACGCGACGTTCTCCTACAAGGTGCTCAACTTCGCCGACCGCGAGTTGACCGCCCACTTCTCCTTCCCCCTGCCCGCCCGGCAGGGGCTGGTCGATCACATCCAGGTCGTCCTCGACGGCGAGCTCGTCCGGCAGAAGCTGCTGATCGACGAGAGCGGCATTCGCTGGCGGATGCCCGTCCGGCCCGGCATCCAGCACGACCTGGTCATCAAGTACCACAGCCGTGGACTGGAGCACCTGCGCTTCGAGCCCGGCCCCGGCCGGGAACTGGCCAAGTACCGCCTGCGGATGGTCTGCCGCGGCATCCGCAAGGGCGAGATCAATTACCCCATCGGCTGCATGACGCCCACGGAGCAGATCGTCGAGACGCCCGAGAAAGGCCCCGCCGGCGAGGACGTCCCCGTCACGACGCTCTCGTGGAACCTGGACCGCGCCGTCACGCGCCTCGGCATGGGCCTGATCCTCCCGGAACGCAAGCAGCCGGGCTACTACGTCGCCCGCGTCCTGGGCGCCGCGTCCTGGGGGCTCGTGCTGCTGCTGGCGATGGTCGTCGTGACGTACCTCGCCACCGGCGCGGCGCCCCACTGGCTGCCGCTGGCCGTCCTCGCCGCCGGCTACCACCTCTACTACCTCATGACGGCGCACATCGGGGACTACGGGCCCGGGCTCGGCGGGGGGATGGCAATCTCCGGCCTCGCCCTGACGGCCCTGACGGGCGCCTTCCAACTGCTCTGGTGCAAGCGGTTCCACGCCCTGGCGACGATGGGCCTGTTCGCTGCCTTCTGTATCGCCTACCCCCTGATCCGCATCAGCGACTACGAAGGCCTGCTGCTGACGATCCTCTACGTCGTCCTCTTCGCCTACACCATCGCCCTGCTGCTCCTGTTCCGGCCGCCGCCGACCGCGGAGGAGTAGCGGCCTCATGAAAGCCCGTTGGAATCTCCCTTCGCCGCAGATGGACGCAGATGCACGCAGATCAGAGCGGGGCTCCGGAGCAGGGCGCTTCGCGCCCAAGTCACCGTACATCCCTGGAAGCCCTTGGGCGATTCTGACCTTCCTAAAGAGGAACATCTGCGTTCATCCGCGTTCATCGGCGGCCAAAGGGAAGTACCTCAGAACTCAAGGGATGCACGAGACCCAGCGACGGGGGCGCTGTATCCGGATCGGGAGTCGCTTTTCCGTATCCGATACACCCCCTGCGCCGCTGGGGAATGTACAATGGGACCGGCGGGAGAGCGATGGGAAACGGGAAAGCCAGTATTGGTCCGGCCGCGCCCGGGCCGGTGTTTCGTGCCACGCCGTGCCGCGACATCAGTGACAACGTCCGGATCGAGCGCGGCGAGGACGGGACGTTGCGGTACTTCCGGGCGGACGACCCCGACGGCGAGGAGTACACCTACCGCAAGCCGTTCATCCTGGAACTGGAGATCACGCGCCGCTGCAACCTGCGATGCGTCCACTGCTACGCGCAGGCCGAGAACCGCGACTTCGCCGACGAGCTGACCCTCGACGAAATCGCCGCCGTCCTCGACCAGGCCCGCGAGATCGGCATCCGCGAGCTGTCGCTGACGGGCGGCGAGGTGTTCTGCCGGCCGGACTTCCTCGACATCCTCGACGCGGGCCTCCGGCGCGGGTTCAGCCTGCGGTTCGTCACGAACGCGACGCTGCTCGACGACCGCATCTTGGCCGGCCTCTGCCGCCGACCCGTCAAGCTGATCACCATCAGCCTGGACGCCGTCTCGCCCGAGGCCCACGAGCGCATCCGCGGGCCCGGCAGCCACCTCCCCGCCCTCCAGGCCCTCGACCGCCTGCGAGAGGCCGGGTTCTGCCTCAGCGTCATCACCGCCTTCAGCCGGCTGAACCTCGGCGAGTTCGACGACCTGCTGGCCTTCTGCGCGAAGCGGGGAATCAACTGGCAGGTGCAGATCACGTCCGCCAAGGGCCGCTGCCCCCGGGACATCACGCTCAGCCCCGACGAATACTACGAGCTGGGGCGAAAGGTCGCCGAGGCGATCGCCGCCGGGCCGCCGATTCACATCACGGCCATGGACGACCTGAAGACGTTCTCCCACCTCCCGCCGCTGCGTCTGCTCAGCCGCTCGTGGCAGGGCCGGTGCACCGGCGGGCTGCTGAACCTCTTCGTGCGGGCCAACGGGGACGTCACGCCCTGCTCGGCCCTGTGCTTTGCCGAGTGCGTCGTGGGCAATCTCCGCCACGAGCGGCTGAAGGCGATCTGCGACGAGCAGCGCTGCCGGGACGCGCTGAGCTGGCTGTCGGACCGGACCCTCACCGGCCTGTGCGGCTCCTGCACGTTCAAGACCCGATGCCAGGGCGGCTGCCCGGAGATCCTCCTGTCCATGTGCCACACCCGCACGGAGAACGAGTACTGCTTCCACCGCGTTGAGCAGCTCCGCATCGTCAAGGAGACGCTCTCGGATGCCTGACCTGCCGCCCCTTCGCTATGCCGTCGTGGAGGTGACCAACCGCTGTAACCTGCGCTGCCCCCACTGCGCTTCCACGTCCGGCCGGGCCCGCGCCGACGAGCTGAGCCTGCCCGAGATCCTCGAGATCCTCCGGACCGTCGCCGACCTCGGCGGCGAGGAGATCACCGTCATCGGCGGTGAGGCTCTGCTGCGCAAGGACTGGTTCGAGATCTGCCGCGCCGTCGGCGAGCTGGGCATGAAGCTCATCCTGCTCAGCAACGGGCTGCTGATCCGCACGGAGAGGCACTTCGAGCAGCTTCGCGAGCTGCGGCCGTGGCTGATCGGAATCAGCATCGACGGCGCGTGCCGCCAGACGTATCAGGCCCTGCGCGGCGTGGACGGCTTCGACCACGTTCTCGCCCTCTGCAAGCGCCTCCTGGCCGACGGGCACGCCCACGTCAACGCCGTCACCACCTTCTGGAAGGCCAACCTGCACGAGTTCGACGCCTTCGCGGACCTGTTCGAGAACACGGGCATCACCTGGCAGGTGCAGATCGCCAGCCTCGGCGGCGAGCGGTTTGATTCCGGCCTGTTCCTGTCCCGGGAGGACTACGCCTGGCTGGCCGGGAAAATGCGCGACGTGTTCGTCCATCGCCGCGACGCCGTCCGCCTGCGCCCCATGGACGATTTCGGCTACTTCCCGCTCGACCCCGCCCTGCGGTTCCTCCACGAGACGTGGCGGGGGTGCATCGCGGGCGTGGAGCTGATCGGCATCCGGGCCAACGGCGACGTCGAAGGCTGCCTCTCCCTCGGCGACGATTTCGTCGAGGCGAATCTCCGGCGGGAGCCGCTCCGCGAGATCTGGACGTCCGGCCGCTATTTCCAGCGCTTCCGGCGAAAGGCGGACCTCCTGACCGGCGCGTGCGCCCGCTGCCCCCACGCCCTCGTCTGCCGCGCCGGCTGCTCGGCCATGGCATACAGCGCAACGGGTAGCATCGGCTGCAATCCCTACTGTATCCGTGCCCTGGAGACGGAATCTGTCCTCGCCCAGGTGCGGGACGACCTGGAGGAATAGGCCCTTCCGCGCCGGCCGAAATCTCATTTCCGCCGTCGTGCATATGACGCTTGCACGTCGGCGGAAAGCCGGGTATAAGGGGATTGTGGGCTGCAAGATCGGGCATTGGTAGCAGTCGGCCCGAACGGGACAACGCTTCGGGCAGAGGGATTGAAATGTCGCAGCAAAGGGACCTCCGCGGGGCGGCCGAGGATCTGATGAGGCAGCATCGCCTCTCGGCCGCGATCGACACGTTCCAGGCACACCTCCAACACGAGCCGGACGACTTGCGCGCCCTGCTCGAGATGGGCGTCTGCCACCTGCTCAACGGGGCCGAGGACGTGTTCCTCAGCATCTACCAACGGGCGGCGCAGGCAATCGGGGCGGTTGGGGACCTGCCCGCGAGTCTCGCCAGGCTGTGGAAACGCTACGGCAGACTCGCGGCGAAAGTCGCCGCCGCCGCCGTGGTGATCGGGTCGCTGTCCGCGCCGGCCTACGGGCAGTCGTCAGGGCACCGCTACAGCGGGGGCGTCTACGTCGCGCCACCGTCGAACCTGCCGGGCAGGACCGACCCCGTTGAGGGCGCCTCGGCGGAGTTTCTTGCGTATGAATCGCCGGGCGATACCGACGCCTTCCGGGGAGGGCCCGGCACGGCCCGGGTGCTGTATGCCACCCACTTCGTCGGCGCCGGGAGCCGGCCCAGGCTCATGGTCGCCGGAAAGGTCAACGCCGAGGCTGTCCCGGCCGGTGCCCTCGAGATCGACCTTACCACTTCCGGCCGCGCGTACTTCGAGGCGCCGGAAGTCCCCCTGGCCTCGGCGACAGCGCGGACGTCCATCGTCTGGGAGGTACAGTCGCCCGCCCTGCCGGTCGGCACGCCGGTAGAGATCATCCTGGAGGTGGACCTGGGCATGGGGCCGGAGTTCCACTTCGACGACCCGGCCGGAGAGGCCTACGCCTACTACAGGCACTGGTGCCGGCTCAACGTCCATCGCGCGAACGGCAACGGCCTCGACCCGAACCCCTCGGAGGAACACTCCTTCCATCCCGCAACGTCGTCGGACCCGCCCGAGCCGGACATCCAGGTCGTCCTCAGTGCCGTGGTGGGCGAGGAGCTGATGATCGACTTCGGCCTGGCTGCGGACTTGAGGCTCTATTCCTTCACCGGAAACAGCTTCGACCTGAGGGACCTGGACATCGACATCGCCGCAACGGCGGAATACACGATTGCCCGGGTGGTGGACCCCGCCACCCAGGACCCGGTCGCCGTCACGCTCGGCCTTGTCCCCGAGCCGGCGTCGCTGACAATCCTCGCCCTCGCCGGCCTGCCGCTGCTCGTCCGGCGACGCAGCCGCACCTGAGGCCCGCTCCTACCGAATCCGGTACAGTTGGCCTCGGAGGCGAAGGACGAGCTCTTCGTTCTCCTGCTGGCTGGCGAGAAGCTGGTTCTCGGCGGCCGTGTTCGCGCGGACGAGGGCGAAGTACGCCTCGCTGAAGCGCTGGATCTCCTGGATCTTCGCCTGGTCCTTCGCCAGGTCCACCTCGGCGGCGTCGGCGGCGTACCAGACGCGCCCGCGCCGGTACAACGCCTGCTGCCCCACCTGCCGCATGTGCTGTACGCGCTGCTTCTCGCCGGCCTCGTAGCTCTTCGTGTCCGCCCAGCCGTAGATCGCCTGGCCCCCGCGCCCGGCCGGGGCCGACGGGGCCGGGGCACGCTCGGCGCGCCGCAGCATGCCGCGCGTGGACGCGTCCTGCTGGGCCGCCGCGCCGCTCTCGGCCGAGAACCGGTCCAGGGCCTTCGCCGCCCGCCGCCGCACGCCCAACGCGCCGCCCATGCCGCCCTTGGCCAGCGGCTTTGCCGTCACCACCCGCCCCGCGTCCCGCTCATCCGCCAGGAAGCTCGTGTACGGCGTCATGATGCCGTAGTCCCGGCTCAGACGCACCAGCTCGTCGATGATCTCCTGGCTCTTGCCGTGAAGCTGAATCTCGTCCAGCAGGTACCCCACCCGGCGAATCGCCCACAACTTCTCCACGAACTGGTACGCCTTCTTCCCCACGCCGTTCACCGTCACCGGGTACTCGAACGCACGCGCCCGGCCCTCGTACGTCCCCTTGACCACCAGCGTGCTCCGGCCCTTTCCGCCCGCCTTCGGCAGCTTCTTCGCGTCGCCCGCGTCGTACCGGCCCACCCGGAGAATCTGGTCGCCGTCGAACAGGTCCCCCATCTCCCGCGGGTACAGGTCCCGAAGCTTCAGGCCCCGCAGCTCCGCCGACAGCCCCGTCATCACCGGGTTCTTGATCTTCGCGTACAGGCTCGACACCTTCGACTCGATCGGCTCGGCCGGCTTGACGTACTCGCTGCGGCCCCGGTTCTGCTGCACCAGCTTGTCCAGCAGCCGCACGTTCGGGTCGTACCCCACGCCGAACGCGAACAGCCGCGCCCCGGCCCGGTTCGCCGCCTTCGTGTCCGAGAGGATGTCCGCCTCCTTCGTCTTGCCCACCGTCGGCTGCCCGTCGGTCAGGAACAGCACGTAGCTCGGGCGGGCCTTGTCCGTGCACTGCGCCAGGGCCGTCTTCAGCGCCTCGTGGATGTTCGTCCCGCCCGTCGCGTCGATCCGGTCGATCCGGTCCAACGCCTCGCCCAGCACGTCCTCCCGCACCCGCTGGACGCGGTCGAACAGGGCCTCCACCTGGTCGTTGTAGCAGACGACGTTGAAGCGGTCCTTCGGGTTCAGGTTCCGCAGCACGAACCGCAACGCGTCCTTCGCCTGCGTGAGCTTCTCCCCGCTCATCGAGCCGCTGTGGTCCAGCACCACCACCACGTCCTTCGGCACGATCTTCTCCGCCGACGACCGCGGGTTCGGGCTGACCAGCATCAGGAAGTACCCGTCCTTCTTCGCGTCCGGCTGCCACGTCAGCAGCGTCGCGCCCACGTCCTCGTCCGCGGCCTTGTAGTAGACCTGGAAGTCCGTCGTCGGCAAGGTGCTCTTCGCCTCGTACGTCGCGATCACCTGCCGCGGACCCTTCCGCTCCGTCTTCAGGTCGTGGCTGGGGGAATACACGGCCGTGATGTCGGCCTTGGACTTCACGTCCACGCGGACGCGGACCGAGTCGATGGGCTTAGCGGAGAACTTCTCGGTGTTCAGGGGGTACCAGACCTCGGTCAGGTCGCGGTCCCGCTTGCACGTGTTCTTGTACGTGACGAGCACCTTGCACGGCTTGCCGGGCTCCAGCGGGAACGCCCGCGTGCGATAGAGGCCGAAGCCCGCGTACTCCAGCAGGGCCGGGTCCTTCTTGCGGCGGACGATGTCCTCGTAGATGCGCCGGGCCTCGTCGGCCTTCAGGAGCTTGGCGGCGTACTCCTTGCCGTTGACGACGAGGGTCATGGAGTCCACGGCCGCGTCCGGCGGGACGGGGAAGAGGTACTCGACCTCGATCATCCCGCGTCCGGTATTGACGAATTCCTGGTCGATGGTGACGTTGGCGACCTGGTCGCGGACGGTGATATCGACGTGGTGGTACTTGACGGCCCAGGAGCCGCGGACGCGCAGCTCGGGGCGGACGGGGACGATCATACCGTCGGCGCTGCTCGCCGAGGCGAACAGGCCGAGGGTCAGGAGGGCGAGGGCAACAGCGAGGAGGCGCGGTGCGTTCATGGTGGTGCTCCTGGGGTGTAGGCCGTTCGTATGTGTGTTTGGACGCATGGTCCGGGCGCGGGTTCTGTAACGGTTGTGTAAAAGGGCGGCGGGGGGCACGTGTTCACGGGGAGCAAGAGAACAACGGGGAGGGTGCCGCGGGGGCGCCACCCCGCGGCTTGGAGGAGCGCTTCCTCAATCGGGGGTCGGGAAACGCCGACAAAGGAGAAAGCAGGCGTTTCCGGAGGACGGGAACCGTGGGAGGACCCATGCCGGTTGAGGCGGCCCAGGAAGAGTCGGTGCTGCTCAGGAGTCTGTTGGAGGTAGGCATGAGCCTCGCCTCGGCAGCGGACCGGCGCGAGGTGCTGGACGTCGTGCTTCGCGAGGCCCGGAGGCTCTCCCGCGCCGAGGCCGGCAGCCTGTACGTGGTGCAGGACGGGCGGCTTCGGTTCATGGCCGTGCAGAACGACCGGCTCGACGTCTCGGCGATCCAGGGCGCCTTGCTGGGGCATGAGGTTGCGATCTCCTCGGCCTCTCTGGCGGGATTTGTCTGCGTGACGAGGAAGGCTCTGAACATCGCGGACGCCTACCATCTACCGGTGGGGACGCCGTTCCGCGTCAGCCGGAGTTTCGACGCGGCCACGGGGTACCGGACGAAGAGCGTGCTGGCGCTGCCGCTGACGTGTCCGGACGGCGAACCGGTGGGCATACTGGAGCTGATCAACCACGTAGCGTCGGACGGGCGGGTCGGCTCGTTCGGTCAGGACACCGGCGAGGGGCTGACGATGCTGGTGTCCATGGCGGCGGTCACGGTTCACAATTACCTTCTCCAGGAGCAGTTGCGCAAGGCGCACCTGGAGACGGTCATGCGGTTGTCGGTGGCGGGGGAGTTCCGCGACGACGACACGGGGGAGCACGTCCGGCGGATCAGTCGCAGCAGCACGCTGCTGGCGCGCGAGTTGGGCCTGGACAGCGCGCAGGTCGAGCTGATCGAGTGGGCCAGCCCCATGCACGACATCGGCAAGATTGGCGTGCCGGACTCGATCCTCCTGAAGCCCGGTCCGCTGACCGAGGCCGAGCGGCGGATCATGGAGACCCACACGATGATCGGCGCGGACATCCTGGGCGAGCCGCAGAACGACCTGATCGCGACGGCCCGGGACGTTGCGCTGTCGCATCACGAGAAATGGAACGGCGGGGGCTATCCGCACCGGCTCGCGGGAGAGTCGATCCCGCTGAGCGGGCGGATCGTCGGCTTGGCCGACGTGATCGACGCGCTGATCAGCAAGCGCTGCTACAAGGCGGCGTTTCCCGTGGAGCGGGTGCTGGCGATTGTGGCGTCGGGCAGGGGCGAGCACTTCGATCCGGCCGTGGTGGAGGCGTTCTTCGGCATCCGCGACGAGATTCTCGAACCGTACACGCAGACCCCGCCGCCGGAGGAACATCTGGCACTGGAGAGCGCCTGACGGGGGCATTTTTCGCTTGGTTGGGCATTGGGGGCCCGGCAGAATAGGCCCACTGAGGTCTATTATGCGCATCGCCTACTGCGGCAGCGGCACGTTCTCCGTGCCGAGTTTCCAGGCCGTCCTCGCCACCCGGCACGAGTTGGTGGAGGTCGTCACCCAGCCCGCGCGCCCGGCGGGGCGGGGCGGGCGGAAGCGGCCGACGGCGATCGCCCAGGCGGCCCGGGACGCCGGGCTCGACCCCTACGAATGCGCCGATATCAACTGCGACGAGGCGGTCGCGCGAATCCGGTCGAGCCGGCCGGACGTGCTCTGCGTGGTGGACTTCGGACAGTTCATCGGGCAGGCGGTGATGGACTCGGCCCCGCTGGGGGCGTTCAACCTCCACGCCTCGCTGCTGCCGAAGCTGCGGGGGGCGGCCCCGATCAACTGGGCGATCATCCGCGGGCACCGGCGGACGGGCGTGACGACGTTCCGGATCGTCAAGGCGATGGACGCCGGGCCGATCTACATTCAGCGCGGGACCGACATTGGCCCGGAGGAGTCGGCCGACGCGCTCAAGGCCCGGCTGGCCGGACTCGGCGCGGAGGTCGTCTGCGAGACGTTGGGTCTTCTCGCCAGCGGGTGGGTCGAGCCCGTCGAGCAGGATCACACCCAGGCCACACGGGCCCCCCTGTTGAAGAAAGCCGACGGCGAGATCGATTTCTCCGCCGACGCCGAGGCGATCTGCAGCCTCGTGCGCGGGACCTGGCCGTGGCCCGGGGCGCACACCACGCTACACTTGCATGACGGGCGCGACGTGCCGGTGACCCTTGCCGCCGCCCGCCCGGCCGAGGGCCCTGCCCGCGCCGAGCCCGGCGCGCTGGACGAGGAGCTTGTCCTCGCCACCGGTGCGGGCCGCGTGCGGATCCTCCAGATTCGCCCGGCGGGCAAGCGGCTGATGGCATGGCGGGACTTCGTCAATGGATACCGCCCGCGCGCGGGCGACTGCTGCCGAACCATCGTGACCGCATGACGGCCGAACTCTCCAATCCGCGAGACATCGCCGTCCTGGCCCTGCGGGACCGGGAGGGCAACGTCAGCGCGCACCTGGAGAGCCGCCTGGCGCGCCAGCAGCTCAAACCCGCCAACGCCGCATTGGCGCGCGAGTTGGCGCTGGGCGCGCATCGGAGACGGGCCACCCTCGACGCCGTCCTGCGGGGCTACCTCGCCCAACCGGACCGGCGGCTGCCCGGCTCGCTGCAGGAGATTCTCTGGGTTGCCCTGTACCAGGTGCTGATGCTGGACCGGGTTCCGGCGCACGCGGCCGTCAACGAGGCGGTCAAGCAGGCCGGACGCTTCCGACACCGTCGCCAGGCGGGCCTGGTCAACGGCGTGCTGCGGGCGGTGACCCGGAGCGTGTCGGACCTGGAGACGGGCCCCGTGCCCGTGGCCCGAGACGTCATCCCGGTGGGTCCCGAGAGCTTCCGGCGGCTGGAGAAGCCGGCCTTCGCCGACCCCGCCGCGCGGCCCGCTGCGTATCTCGCGGCCGCCTATTCCCTGCCTGAGGTGCTCGCCCGCCGCTGGTTGGGCCGGCTGGGCTCGTTGGAGGCGGCGGTGGGCGTGGCCGCGCACGCCAACGCCCGGGCGCCGCTGATTTTGCGGGTGAACACGTCGGCTGTGGCGGTCGATGCGGTCGTGGCCGAGTTGGCCGAGGCGGGCGTTTACGCCCACCCGCACGCCAACGGAACGAGCGTCGTGCTCGACGGCTACACGGACGTCACCCGGTTGGGGCCGTTCGAGCGGGGCGTGGTCCAGCCGCAGGATCCGTCGGCGACGGCGGTGGTAGCGGCGGCGGACTCTCGCCCGGGCATGCGGGTGCTGGACTTCTGCGCCGCGCCGGGCACGAAGACGACCCACCTGGCCGAGCGGATGGGCAACGAGGGGTCGATCGTGGCGCTGGACGTATCGGAGGAGAAGCTCTCGCGCATCGAGGACAACTGCCGGCGCATGGGCGTGGAGATCGTCGAGACGAGGCTGGCGGGGACGGCGGGGCAGTTGGAGGTCGGCGCGTTCGACCTGGTGCTCGCGGACGTTCCGTGCAGCAACACCGGTGTGCTGTCGCGTCGTGCCGAGGCGCGGTGGCGCTTCAGTGAGCGGGCCCTGTCGTCGCTCGTGGAGGACCAGAAGTTCCTGATCCGAGCGGCCGGGCGGTTCGTCCGCCCCGGCGGGCGGCTGGTCTACAGCACGTGCAGCATCGAGCCGGAGGAAGGCCCGCAGGTCGCCCAGTGGTACGTGCAGCACGAGTCCCGCATGCGGCTGGTGAAGGGCGAGCTGACCCTCCCCGCCGGCGCGACGGACCCGACGCAATGGCGCGACGGCGGGTACGTGGGGGTCCTCGAGGGATAGCCATGGCCAAGCGGAAGGGACAGGACGGGCCCGGCAAGGGCCGGATCGCCAACAAGAAGGCGAGGCACAAGTTCCACGTCGTGGAGAAGGTGGAGTGCGGCCTGTCGCTGCTGGGCACGGAGGTCAAGAGCCTCCGGGCCGGGCAGGTCACGCTCGACGAGGGCCACGCGCGCGTGCGGAACGGCGAGGTCTACCTGGTGGGGGTGAACATCGCCACCTACCCCAACGCCGCGGGGGGCCTCCAGCACGAGCCGCTCCGCGACCGCAAGCTGCTGCTCCGCCGCCGGCAGATCGCCCAGTTGGAGACGCACGTTCACCAGAAGGGCAAGACACTCGTGCCGCTGGCGATTTACTTCAAGAACGGCTGGGCCAAGTGCGAGCTGGGCGTCGCCATCGGCAAGCGCCACTACGACAAGCGGGAGTCCCTTAAGAAGCGCGACCAGCAGCGCGAGATCCGCAGGGAAATGGGGCGGCGCCGGTAGGGGGCGAGCCGTTCTTGCCCTGCAATCAACGCCGAACACCTACGCCTCCAAGGCCGTCTGGTTTGCGAAGTAAGGTTCGGGGCATTCGGCGAGCGCAGCAACAAGGGCAGCCTACAGTAGGCCGCCCTTGCCCATCGTGTTATGTACCCGGCGGGCCGCTACGCCCGGACTCTCTTCCGACTGTAGTGACCGAGGGCGCCCACCGCCCCGATCACCGCGATCATCGTGAGGGGCTCAGGGATGACCGGCGGCGGCGGCTCGCTGCCGCCCAACTGCGACACGTAGACCGTGGAGTCGTACGAGTGGTCGGAGGTGTCGGCGAGGATGATCGTCAGCGTGTTGCCGGTGCTGCCGTCGCCCACAACGGAGCTGAATTCGTGCGGGACGCGGTCGTTCAGAATTCCGTCCAGTTCCGTGCCGCTCTTGGCCACGAAGGCCGGATGATCGATGTTCACCGGCGCTCCGTCCACAAAGGCGATGTTCGTCCCGTTGACATACAGCCCGAACGCGTCCACATAGGAACTGCCCACGTACTCCGGAAACTCCTCGGACCCGAAGACCACGTTGAAGTAGACGGTATCGTGCCCCGCCTGCATGTCGAAGGTAATGTCGAGCTGGGTTACGTCGAAGTGCGTACGCGTCCCGCCGGAGATCGGGTCGAGCAGTGCCTCCTGGGCGCTCGTGGCCTGGGTCCCCCAGTTGGTCGTGAAGCTCCCGGAGGTATTGGGGCCGTCTGCGTAGTTCGATACACTCCCGGTGCTCAGGATGATTCCCGGCCCGAGCGCGGTGCTGTAGGTCCCGGAGTCATTCGTGTACGTTCCGGAGGAGGAGGAATGCCCGCTCAACGTCGCGCCGGTGACGTTGATGCCCGCCCCCCCGAACTGGGTGACCATGTCCGCAAGTTGCGTGGCGTTGGTGTTCACCGTCACGCTGATGGCCGACGCACCGCTCGTCACGAGAAGAGCGAAGAACACCGCCAGAAGCGAGCGCGCAAGACAACCCCGCAATGAATCTCTCATGTGTCCGTCTCCTTTTTCTGTACAGCCACCCTCGACAAGCGTGATTCCCGGTCCAGAGGCACCGAACACGGAAACCCGCAATATGACTACAGTATACTCTACACTTCCACTGTGTCAAGCCCAAACCGGACCGAAAATACACATTACATATTGTCAATATCATATACACGGGAACAGGAGAGTGTGAGCGTACTGCCCTGGACAACAGTTGCCGGTATTCAGGGGCTCGCGGGGGAGTTGCCCGGGTCGGCGGGCGGGGTTTGTTTCAGCAGCTCGAAGTTACAGATCAGGACGGTGGGCAGGCCGTCGGGGTCGAGGGCGAGGCGGCCGGTGGCGGCCTCGCGGGACAGCAGGAGGTGATTGCCGCGGAGGTTGAGGTCCTCGATGCCGGCGTCGGCGAGGCGCCGCCCGGCGCGGTCGAGCAGGCGAAGGTAGGTCGCCTCGTCCAGCAGGCCCTCACGGTAGGCGTGCAGGGCGTTGAGGCTGGTGTAGGGGGGGGCGTCCTTGACGGCCAGCAGCTCGTCGGGCCCGTTCCAGTAGCCCCAGAGGATGATGTACCCGTGCCCGGGCAGGAGGATGGGCTCGCCGTCGGGCGTGCGGAGGTGGCGGTGGGTGGCGAGGCGGCGGTTGTCGTCGAGGCCCTGGAGGAGTTGCGTGCCCGCGCCGGTCCGATAGACCGCGCGGGGGTAGACGGCCCCGATGCCGCGGGCGGTGAGCGTCATGGCGAGGGCGACTTCCTCGAAGGGGCTGTTGTAGCCGTGCTCGAGGATTCGCCGCTCGTCGGGCTTGAAGGGGTCCATGTCCGGCAGCTCGCCGACCCGCGAGACCCGCCACACCAGCCGCACGTTGTCCTTCGTGGTCGTCTCGTAGACCTGGTTGACGAGCGAATGCCGGACGCGCGGCGTCTTTCGCCACTTCTCCGGCAGGAAGTAGTCGAACAGCTCGGGGTCCCTGCCCACGACCCACAGCGCGCCGTTGGTGGACTCGATTCGCCCGCAGACGTAGTCCACGCCGAAGACGCGCATCGGGCGGAGGTGGGGGGGGAACGCCGCGCGGGCCTCGAAGCGGTGCGCCTGCTTGCGCAGGTACGCCCGGCGCTTGGCGGCGCGGACCTCCTGCTCGTGCTGCGGCGTGCGGGCCAGCAGCTCGAAGTCCACGTAGGCGTACGCCGTCCGGCCCGTCCTGGCCTTCAGCAGGCGCCCGTTGTCCGGGCGAACGATGATGTGGTGCGGCTTGTTGTCGCGGACGACGAAGCCCCGCTCTTTCATCTCGTCGGCGACGCGCCGCACGAGGGCTGCCAACTCGGCGTCCTCGATCAGCCCGGCGCGGCGGGCCTGGGCGGCGTCGATGCCCTTGGTCCACTCGTAGATCACGGCGTAGTTGCGGTGCAGGTGCAGGCGGATCTCGGGCAGGTCGCGCTGCTTGCTCTGGACGCGGTGGGCCTTGCGCCCGAGGCGGTCGGAATCGATGTACTCGGCGGGCACGTAGATGGCCAGCGGCTTGTGCGTGTACAGGCGCCCTCCCGAGGGCCCGGCCGCCCGGCGGAGCTCCAGCGTCAGCGCGAACTCCTCGAAGGGGCTGTTGAACTCGGCGGTGAGCAGGTCGTCGGCCTGGGTCGCGCCGGGCACGTCCTGGCCCATGCGGTTCCACTTGAGGACGATGTCCTTGCTTTTCCCGCCGGCCGGCTTGGTGCGGATGCGGTAGACGGTGCTCGTGCCGTTGAGGCGCTCGCGATGGGCGCGGGACCAGGCCTGGTCCGTCCAGAAGCCGTCGGGCATGAGCTGGGCGGCGAAGGGCAGGCCGTGTTCCGTGAGGTACAGGTCGTCGCCGTCGGGCAGTTCGAGGTGGACGTACTCCACGCCCATGACCCGGACGCGGGGGCAGGCGGCGACCGCGGCGGCGGCAGCGGGCGTCTGTGAATGCGGCGGCTGTCCCAAGAGGATGTGCTCCTTCGGTGGAGGTGGCGTCAGTCCGTGCCCTCGGCGAGTTGCTCGGGGGCCTCGGGGCCGGCGCCCTTGATGGCGCGGTAGAAGCACCAGCCGAGGCCGATGACCAGCAGCGCCAGCATGGCGGTCAGGACGACGTAGGAAAGGCTGGTGATCTCGGCGGCGGGGGCGGTGGCGGCCTCCTCGGGTCCCGCGGCCTGTTGGTGGATGGCGATCAGCATGGGCATCAGCAGGCCGAGGGCCGCGCCGACGCCCATCACGCCCAGGCCCGCCGAGATGCGCGCCCACGTCGTCGGACGGTGCTGGGTCCTTTCCGCGCGGTGGACGACGACGGCCCCGACCACCGTGCCGGCCAGGGCGAACAGCGAGATCGGCGCGAGCGTGAGCGCCATGCCCCACGCCCGGGCGGACCGGACGAACGTGGCCTCGCTGGCGACGACGTCGCGGCCGAGGGCGAACGCCAGGCCCAGGCCGGCGTAGGCGACGACGACCAAGGCCGTGCCGACAACCCCGGCCGTCCACCCGGTCCGCGGATGGCCCACGTGCGCGGCGTGCTTGTCGGCGCCGGGGGAGTGGATCAGGCTGAGGGCGACCGAGAGGACCGGCGTGAGGACCGCCAGCGCCAGCCCGACGGCGACGGGCAGCTTGACCTCGCCGGCGGCGTCGAAGAGGAACCCGCTGCCGGCCGAGGCCTTCTCCAGCAGCGACCAGACGAACAGCGCGCTGAGCACGACCGGCGCGAAGTAGCGGATGATGCCGTCCCACCACCGCCCGAGCTTCCAGTCGCTCAGCTCGTTGGCGTGCTCGCGGAGGCGCCCGATGCGGTAGCCCCAGCCGAGCACCACCGCCTCCAGCAGCCCGAGGAAGGCGATCCCGCCCCACGAGCTGTTAATGAAGTCGTCGATGCCGCCCAGCCACTGGAGCCCGCCGCGCGTGCAGTACACCAGCCCCGCGGCCAGGCCGACCACGCTCAGGCCGATCAGCGTCCGGTTGCGGTTCCAGCCGGTCTTGTCCACCAGCGACGCCAGCACGCTCTCGGTAATCGAGAACGCCGAGTCGATCCCCAGCGTCAGCAGCGCGATGAAGAAGATCGCCCCGAACCACGCCGAATAGGGCAATTGGGCCAGCGCGTACGGGAACGCCACGAAGCTCAGGCCCGGGCCGGCGTCGACGACGTCCTGCACCGCCACCGCCTCCCCGCCCTGCGAGGCCGCCAGGCTCATCCCGCCCAGTGTCGCGAACACCGCGATGCCCGCGATGAAGCTCGTGCCCATGTCCGCCAGCCCGATGATCGCCGCGTTGTTGTTGATGTCGCTCTTGCGGTGCAGGAAGCTCGCGTACGTGATCATCACGCCGAACGCCAGGCTCATCGAGAAGAACATCTGCCCGAACGCCCACCGCCACGTCTCGGGTTTGAGCAGCTCGGACCAGTTCGGCTCGAGGTAGAACTTCAATCCCTCGGCCGCGCCGGGCAACGTCAGGCCGCGAATCGTCAGGATCATCAGCATGACCCACGGCAGGGGCACGGTGAACAGGACGACCTTCGAGACCGCCTTGACGCCGCGGAAGATGCACAGGTAGAGCAGCACCCAGACCACGACGAGGCTGACGACGATCGGCGAGACCAGCCGGCCGAACGACCAGGCCCTTGCGCCGCCTCCCAGCTCGTCTTCCTGCCAGACCTGGAGGTAGGTCTGCTCGAAGTACGCCGCGGCCTTGTGGACGCCGTCCATGCCCTTGCCCGCCCACGGCAGCTCGCCTCCGTGGATGATGCCGTCGAGGCAGACGACGAGGTAGTTCAGGCACCACGCGAGGATCACGGCGTAGTAGGTGATGATGATGAAGCTCAGGATGATTCCCCACCAGCCGACGGGCTCGGTCCGCCGCCCGATGCCTCGAAACGCGTTGGGTGCCGCCCGCTGGGTCATGTGCCCGAGCGACAGCTCCAGGATCAGCAGCGGGATGCCGATCAGCGCCATCGCCAGGACGTAGGGCACGAGGAAGGCCCCGCCGCCGTTGGCGTAGACCTTGTAGGGAAACCCCCACAGATTGCCCAGCCCGACCGCCGAGCCGATCGCCGCCAGCACGAAGCCCGCGCGAGAACCCCAGTTCTCCCGCTGCTCCTCCAGCAGATGGTCCGCCATGGATGCTGTCCTTCCGACTTGTCGCGTTGCTCTTCCCGCGGGCGCGGCGCGAGGCCGCATCCGTGCAGCCAGACGTCGAAGGCTATCATGGACGAATCGCCACCCGCCGACAAGGGGTTTCTACGGGGAAGAGGCCCGAGGTGACCCCGCCGCCCGGGCGCGCCCAACAGCTTGCCGGTGATGATCTTGCGTGGCTCGCGGACGGCGGCGATAATGGCGTTCGGCCGGAGAGTCGGCCGCGAGGAAGCCGTATGAGCGATGCGCCCGTGGGAACACCGAAGCCCGCGCCGCCGGTTGCGCTGATTACGACGCTGGGCGTTCTGGCCGCGCTGGCGGCCTCTGGAGGGCTCGTCGGGGCCCTCCTGGTGCTGGTCGCGGCGAAGGACCACGGGCCGCCGACGGTGGAGACGGCCACGATCGCCGTCGCCCTGTTCGTCGGCGGGGGCGTCCTCGGCTGCCTGCTCTGGATCCTCGCCCAGTGGGTCCGGCGGCGCGGGCGCGTATCGCTGATCCCCGGCGGGGCGGACGGAGGCGAACGGCTGCCCGCCTCGGCCGCGGGCCAGGCCCGTGCCGATCAGCCCCCGCACGAGCCCCCCGCACCGGCTTCCGTCGCCGCAAGCCTGTCGTCCGCTCCCGCAGCGGCGGCCACCGAGCCCGTGCCCGCTTCCTCGCCGACCCCCCCGCCGGAATCCGTCGAGCAGGCGCTGCTGCGGGACATCCTCGCCCAGCTCCAGCAGCTCAACGAGAACATCCTGCTCTCGCCCGAACAGCGAGAGGCCCGCCGCCGCCTGCGGGACGAGAAGCTCTCGGCCTGGTACTGCGAGCAGATCGACGAGGCGATCGGCGGCGAGCGGTTCGCTCGGGCCGAGACGCTGCTCGCGGAGTTCACCGAGAAGGTCCCGGCCGACAAGCACCACCAGCCGCTGGGCGCCCGCCTTGCCGAGGCCCGCGAGGCCGCCAAACGCCGCGACATCGAGTCGCACACCCGGCGTGTCACGGACCTGATGGCCGTCTCCTCCTTCGACCAGGCCGAGCAGGTGGCCCGCGAACTGCACGAACGGTTCCCCGGGGAACGGGCCGTCTCCGAGTTGCTCGTCCGCGTCCGCCGGGAGAGCAAGGCGTTCGAGGCCGAGCGGCGCGATCGGATGTACCGGCAGGTGCAGCGGTTCGCGGAGTCCCGCCGATGGCGGTCGGCGTTGAAGGCGGCCGGAGTGTTCCTGGAGGCCTACCCCGACGGACCCAGCACCGATGCGGTTCGGGCCATGCTCTCCACGCTGGAGGACAACGCCCGGATCGAGGAGGCCCGCGAGCTGCGGGACCACATTCGCGACCTGATCGAGCGGCGTCGGTATGCCGAGGCCGCCGACGTCGCCGAGGAGGTCATCCGCCGATTCCCCGACACGCGGGCCGCCATCGAACTGGGCCGGCAACTGCACCGCCTGCGCGAGCTGGCCCGCACCCCTACCACGCATCGCCCCAACGGGCACCGGTAACTGCCTATGATCGCCAGACACCTTCACCTGCTCCAGACGGTCTTGTCCCAGCCGGTCTCGCCGTTCCACGAGGACGCCGTTATCGAGCTCGCCCGCGCGTGGGCCGCCGAACGCGGCGTGGGGTTCGACCAGGACGCCGCGGGCAACGTCCTGCTGCGCTATCGCCGAAAGGCGAGGGGGCACCCCAAGCAGCCCCGGTGGGTGTTCACGGCCCACATGGACCACCCCGGTTTCCTCACGAAGCGACAGCGGGCGCGAACCGTCTGGGCGGACTTCCGCGGCTCGGTGGGCGAGCCCTACATGGTCGGCAGCGGCGTGCGGCTGTTCGCACCGGGCGGGGACGTCCCGGCCGTGGTTACGTCGGCCAAACGGCTGGGCGTGGCGCGCTGGTGGGCCTGCCGACTGGAGCTGCCCGAGCCGGCCCGGGTTCCCCCCCAGACGATCGGCATGTGGGACCTGCCGGCCTTCCGGCGGCGCGGGACGCGCATCCATGCCCGGGCGTGCGACGACCTGGCCGGGACGGCGGCCGTCCTCTGCGCACTGGACGACCTCGTCGAGCACGAGATCGCGGCGGACGTCCTCGGCCTGCTGACCCGCGCCGAGGAGGCCGGGTTCGTGGGCGCCCTGGGCGCCTGCCGTTTGGGCACGATCCCCAAGAGGGCGCTGGTGGTGGGCCTCGAGGCGTCGAAGGCCCAGCCGAGCGCGGGGCTGGGCGACGGGGCGGTCATTCGCGTGGGGGATCACATGCGGACGTTCGACCCGTCGCTGACGGCGCTGATCTCGCGGGTCGCCCAAGAGTTGACGAAGGCGGACGCGGCCCGGCGGTTCACGCGTCGCCTCATGCCCGGCGGGACGTGCGAGTCCACGGTCTACTGCGCGTTCGCCCACCAGGCCGCGGCGCTGTGCCTGCCGCTGGGCAATTACCACAACATGGGGCGCGGCGAGAAGATCGCCGCCGAGCAGATCGACGCGGGCGACTTCGAGGCCCTGGTCGCCCTGCTGGTGGCCCTGGCCACCCAAGGCCGCCGCCCCGCCGACACCGACGCCGACCTCCGCGCGTACATGGAGCGCCTCTGGGCCGAGCGCAGGGACTACCTCCGCGACGGCTGAGGCGGTCCCGGCTTGTCTTTTGGCGTTTGCGGTTTGGACGCTCCTGACCCTATCGGCTAGACTGCCCACTTGGCTCGGACGGGCGACCCCAGAGGCGAAAGGATATCGCGATGAAGGTCCTGTTGATCGGCGGCGGGGGGCGAGAGCACGCGTTGGCGTGGAAGATGGCCCAGTCGCCCCTGTGCGAGCGGATGTGGGCCGCGCCGGTCAATCCGGGAATCGCCGAGCATGCCGAGTGCGTGGACCTGTCCGTCGACGACACCGACGGGATCGTCCGGCACGCCAAGGACGTCGGCGCGGACCTCGTCGTCGTCGGCCCGGAGGACCCGCTGGCGCACGGCCTGGCCGATGCGGTCCGCCAGGCGGGCATCCTCTGCTTCGGGCCGTCCGCCGCCGGCGCGCGCATCGAGGCCGACAAGGCCTACGCCAAGGAGCTCATGCGGGCCGCGTCCGTCCCCACCGCCGAGGCCCGTATCTTCAAGGACCTCAAGGCCGCCAAGGATTACGTCCTCTCCCGCGAGCACGGCGTGGCCGTCAAGGCCGCGGGACTGGCCAAGGGCAAGGGCGTTACCGTCTGCCCCGAGCCCTACCAGGCGATCAAGCCGCTCGAGGAGATGATGCAGCAGAAGCTCTTCGGGGCGGCGGGAGAGACCGTCTTGATCGAGGAGATGCTCACCGGGCAGGAGGCCACCGTCCTGGCGCTGTGCGACGGCAAGAGCATCTACCCGATGGAGCCGCTCCAGGACCACAAGCCCGTCGGCGACGGCGACACCGGGCCCAACACCGGCGGGATGGGGGCCTACAGCCCCGTGCCGATCATCGACTCGGCCATGATGGGCCGCATCGAGCGCGAGGTCCTCGTGCCCATCGTGGACGCGATGCGCCGCGACTTCGGCCGCTACGAGGGCGTGCTGTACGCCGGGCTGATGTTCACGCCCGGCGGGCCGAAGGTCATCGAGTTCAATTGCCGCTTCGGCGACCCCGAGTGCCAGCCCCTCGTCATGCGCCTTCAGAGCGACCTGCTGGAGGCGATGGCCGCCGCCGCCGAACACAAGCTCGACCGCGTCACGATGGAGTGGGACCCGCGCCACGCCGTCTGCGTCGTGATGAGCAGCGGTGGCTACCCCGGCAGCTACACCAAGGGCCACGAGATCACCGGCATCGCCGACGCCGAGGCCCTCGGCGACGTGAAGGTCTTCCACGCCGGCACGGCCGTGCGGGACGGCAAGCTCGTCAACAACGGCGGCCGCGTCCTCGGCGTCACCGCCCTCGGCGAGACCACCGCCGCCGCCCAAAAGCTCGCCTACGAGGCCGTCGCCAAGATCCACTGGACCGGCTGCTACTGCCGCACCGACATCGCCGGCAAGGCCATCGCGGCCTCGTAGCCCGCACGGGCTCGGCAGGGGCAGGGCTCACGCCGGGGGCTCGTCGGGTTTGTGGAGGTGGCCGCGGCGGCGGGGGCCGCGGAGGTTGCACTCCATCCAGACCTGCTGGTAGGGGGCCTCGAGGATCTCGAGGAGGGCGTGCTCGTCGCCCATGTGGGTGCAGACGACGTCGCCAGGGCCCACGACGTGCTCGACGCCCTCGGTCGTTACGCGGGCCTTGCCGTCCAGGACGAACCAGAATTCCTCACAGTCGTGGAAGTGCATCTCGACGGTGCCGGCTGCGTCGCGGGTCGAGGCGCCCATGGCGACGATCCCGCCGGTGACCTTGCACCAGTCCGGGGCGCGATCCGTACCGAAATCCTCACGCTTGATGATGGGCATGGGGGAGGCTCCAGGGGGGGAAGACCGAAGACCGGGGACCGAAGACCGGGGACCGGGGACCGAGGACCGAAGACCGAAGACCGGGGACCGGAGAGCGGGGGCCGGGGACCGAGGACCGAAGACCGAAGACCGGGGACCGGAGAGCGGGGGCCGGGGACCGAGGACCGAAGACCGAAGACCGAAGACCGGGGAGCGGGGGCCGGGGACCGAGGACCGAAGACCGAAGACCGGGGAGCGGGGGCCGGTTGCGCTCTGTCCATCATACCTCGATGGCCAGGTCGAGGGGGCGTTCGAACCGGACGGCGACGCGGACGGGGCCGGGGGCGTCGGAGGGTTCCTCGCGCACGACCACGGCCGGGCAGTCGATCTCCTCCAGCAGAAACGTGTTGGGCGTCGAGCGGGGCAGGGAGAAGCTCAGGTGGACCTCCGCGCCGGGCCGCGGGGCGGCGTCGGGCGGGACGGGGAAGAGCATCCCGCCGTCGGAGACGTTGATTCCTCGTCCGGTGGCGAGAACGCCGCCGCCCGCGTCGGTCAGGCGGAGGGGGCATTCCAACGCGTACCGCTGGTGCTGTCTGCGTTCGACGTTCGGTCGGGCCATGGTGCCGAGGTTCTCCGTTTGCCCTGTGGATGCTGTGCACGTCCATTGTACCGCAGATGCAGCGTAACGCCAGCTACAAGCTGAACTTGATCTTTCCCTCAACGATCGTCGTCACCGCCCGGCCGGTGAGTTTCCAGCCGTCGTAGGGGCAGTTGCGGCTGCGGGAGGCGAAGCGGCCAACGCGAACGGTCCAGCGTTTTTTGGGGTCGAGGACGGTCACGTCGGCGGCGGCGCCGACGCCCAGCGTCCCGAGCGGCCGGCCGATGACCGCCGCGGGCTCGGCGGTCATGCGCGAGATCAGCGTGGGCCAGTCGCACAGGCCGGTCTTCACGAGCGCCTTGACGTACAGCCCCAGCGCGCATTCCAGGGAGATGATGCCGAACGGGGCGAGGGAGAACTCGAGCTCCTTCTCCTCGGCGGCGTGGGGGGCATGGTCGCTGGCGAGGCAGTCGATGGTCCCGTCGGCCACGCCGGCGCGCAGGGCCTCGACGTCCGTAGCCGTGCGGAGCGGCGGGTTCATCTTGTAGTTCGGGTCGTAGCCCATGCAGGCCGCGTCGGTCAGCAGCAGGTGGTGGGGGGCGGCCTCGGCGGTGACGGGCAGGCCGGCGGCCTTGGCCTGGCGGACCAGCTCGACGCTCCCGGCCGAGGAGACGTGCATGGCGTGGTAGCGGCAGCCGGTCCGCTCGACGAGCTCGAGGTCGCGGCGGAGCATGATCTCCTCCCCGGACGCCGCGATGCCCGGCAGGCCCAGCCGCACGGCGACCGCGCCGGAGTTCATGTGTCCGCCGGCGAGGTCGGGGTCCTGGCAGTGCTGCAGGAGCGGCACGTCGAGCATGCCGCTGTACTGGAGGGCCCGCTGCATGACGCTCGTCGAGGCCACGCCGTCCCCGTCGTCGCTGAAGGCCACCGCGCCCGCCTCGACCATCAGGCCCATCTCCGCCAACTCCTTGCCCTCCCGCCCCTTGGTGATGCATCCGACGGGCAGGACGCGGGCGAGGTCCGCGGCCAGGGCGCGGTCCAGGACGTAGTTGACCTTCGTCTCGTCGTCGATGGGCGGGTGCGTGTTGGGCATGGCGCAGACGGCGGTGAACCCGCCCGCCACGGCGGCCCGGGCGGCCGTGTCGATCGTCTCCTCCTCCTCGTGCCCGGGCTCGCGGCAATGGACGTGGAGGTCGATCAGCCCGGGGCAGACGATCCGGCCCGCCGCGTCGATCGTCTCCCGCGCCTTGCCGACCCGCCGGCCCACCCGCGCGATTCTCCCCTTGGCGATTGCCACGTCGGCGATCTCGTCCACCCCGTTCGCCGGGTCGATCACGCGTCCGTTTGTGATGGCAATGTCGTTCATGGCTTTTGGTCGTCAGTTCCGGTGGTCTTCAGCCCCAGCGGGGCGAAAGGCAATAGCCGGCGGCGTAAGCCGCCGGACCGCGTTCGGGAAGGAGAGAGAGCCCCAGCGGGGCGAAAGGCAATAGCCGGCGGCGTAAGCCGCCGGAGCGCGTTCGGGAAGGAGAGAGAGCCCCAGCGGGGCGAAAGGCAATAGCCGGCGGCGCAAGCCGCCGGACCGCGAACTCTCAACACAGAAGCCCCGAAGGGGCGGAAGGAACCTAGTCGAACACGTAGCGCTCGTCATACTCAATCCCGTGCTTGTCCAGGAGGAGAATCAACTCTTCCTCAAACGTCATCTTCTTGTGATGTTCGGCCTGTCCTCGGACATACGCAACGACCCTCGGCATGGTGGACGGCGAGACCGTAAAGGCCGCATAGCCGTCCTGCCACCGGAACAGAGGCAGATCGGGGAACGTCTTGTGCACCCACGCCGAGGAGTTCGTCTTGATCGCCCGGACGAAGTCGCTCACGGCGATCGCCGCTTTGCCGGTCGTCGCGATATGGACGTGATTGGCCGTGCCGTTGGCGGCGAGCATCGCACAGCCCATCTCGCGAACGATGCCGCCGAAGTACTCGCAGGTGCGGCGGAGCGTATCGGGGTCCTTCAGAAACGCGCGGCGCTCCTTCGTCGAGAAGACGATGTGGTACTGGATGTTGATGAACGACATCCCGCGTTCCTTTCGCCCCTTCGGGGCTCCTTGCCGAGGGGGCGTGGTACCGGCGGCTCACGCCGCCGGCTATTTCCTTTTGCCCCTTCGGGGCTCTTTCCCGAGGGGGCGCCGCACCGGCGGCTCACGCCGCCGGCCATGTCCTTTCGCCCCTTCGGGGCTGCTGCCGGCAGACGCACCGTGGGGTGCCCGCGGCGGGGAGCATGCCTTCCGCCGCGCCTGGGCGGAGCTGCCGGGGTGCGCCCCCGGGCCGCCGCCGTCATGCCGGGCCCCCCTGGCTGACGAGATACAGGACGGCCATGCGGACGGCCAGGCCGTTGGTGACCTGCTGGAGGATGCAACTGTTGGGGCCGTCGGCGACGTCGCTGGTCAGCTCGACGCCGCGGTTGATCGGCCCGGGGTGCATGACCAGCACGTCCTTCCTGCACCGCTTGAGCCGTTGGGCGTTGAGACCGTAGAGCTTGCTGTACTCCCGCACGGAGGGGAACAGGTTGCTGCCGAACCGCTCGAACTGGATCCGCAGCATGTTGATCACGTCGACCTCGCCGAGGACCGCGTCGAGGCTGTGGGAGACCTCGCAGCCCATCGGTCGGATGGCCGACGGCACGAGCGTGGGCGGGCCGACGACGACCACCTCCGCGCCGAGCTTGGTCAGTCCCAGGATGTTGCTCCGCGCGACGCGCGAGTGGGCGATGTCCCCGACGATGGCCACCTTCAGGCCGTCGACCCGCCCCAGCCGCCGGCGAATGGTGAAGATGTCCAGCAGGGCCTGCGTGGGGTGCTCGTGGGCGCCGTCGCCCGCGTTGACGATCGACGCGCGAACCTTCCGCGCCAGCATGTGCGGCGCGCCCGGCTGGCGGTGGCGAACCACGAAGACGTCCACGCCCATCGCCTCGATGTTTCGCACCGTGTCCAGCGTCGTCTCGCCCTTGGCGACCGACGAGCCCTTCGCGGTGAACAGCAGCGTGTCGGCACTGAGGCGGTCGGCCGCCAGCTCGAAGCTCATCCGCGTCCGCGTCGAGTCCTCGAAGAACAGCAGCGCCACCACCTTGCCGCGCAGCGCGGGGACCTTCTTGATCGACCGCGTGGAGACCTCTCGGAAGCTCTCGGCCGTGTCGAGGATGTGCACGATCTCCTCGGCGGACAGCTCGTCGAGGCCCAGCAGGTCCTTGCGGGTCCAAAGAAAAGGCCGGGCTTCCGTGCCCGGCCGGCTTTCAGAAAGAGTTGATGATGAAGACGCCTTCTTCGCCATCGTTTTCCTTCAACCTGACTTGGACTCGTTTGGTATTGGCGGCCGAGACTTTCCGGCCGACGAAGTCCGGGGAAATGGGCAGCTCGCGTCCGCCGCGGTCGATGAGTACGGCAAGGCGGATGAAGCGTGCTCGCCCGAAGTCGTGCAGGGCGTCGAGCGCGGCGCGGACGCTCCGGCCGGTGTGGACGACGTCGTCGACGAGGACGACGAAGGTCTCGTCGATGTCGAAGTCGATCTCGGTCGCGCGGACGAGCGGCGCGCCGCGCCGGCGGGACAGGTCGTCGCGGTAGAAGGTGATGTCCAGCACGCCGTGGGCGATATCGAGGTCCGGGCGCTCGGCCCGGAGGCGGTCGCAGATCCGCGTCGCGAGCGTCTCGCCGCGCGTGCGGATACCGATCACCGCGGCCTGCCGGTCGGTCGGCAGGGCCTCGACGATCTGGCGATAGAGCTTGTCCAGGGCGTTCTGGACCTGCTTGGCGGAGAGCATTCGTTCCATGCCGCGAAGATCGTACCCGCCGGGTGCGGCGATTTCAACGACTGCGCCGGGAAATCGCAGTCTCGCCCCCGCCGGACGCCGATAATAACAGTAGGCGGGCGGTCCGCGCTGAAGTCCGGGCCGCGGCCGCCGCCGGCGGAAAGGGTGAGCACATGTACGCACACGATCTGCACGACGCGCACTTCTGGCGGAACGTGGCCATCGGGGGGGCCATCCTGCTGCTGCTGGCGGCCAGCGCGGCCTCGGAGACGGGCACGACGGTCTACTACCAGGTGGACTACGCCAACGGCACGGGCCGGGACCTGTCCACGCCGCCCAAGACGAACCAGGGCATCCTGCGCGTGCTGCGGATCACGCGGGTGGAGCAGGGCCTGCGCGGCTACGAGATCCTCTCCACCGGCCCGCAGGCGCTGACGCTGGTCAACCGGGGGCAGACGTACCGCACGGACCTGCGATGGGACGGGAAGGCGTGGGTCGCGCCGGCGGAGGCCGCCCCGACTGTGTCCGTCTCCGCCCCGAGCGTTTCCGGGGCGGGCGGCCCGGCCCGGGCGGAGTCGCTTCGCCTGCGGGCCTCGCTGCTGGAGCTGGCCGCCTCCCTGCTGGAGTCGCGCGAGAAGCTCGCCGCCGCCGGGCGGGACCTGCCCGCGCCGCAGGCCGCGGCCGTCGCGAAGGCGCGGGAAGAGCTGGCCGCCGGCGCGAGGAAGGTGTTGGCCGAGGCCTACAAGCTGGGCGGGCCGGCACCGGCGGGCGCGGCGCCCGGCAAGGCCACGGGCCAGGTGACGACACGAACGGCCCCCGCGCCGCAGCACGCCGCCGGGATCGCCAAGCCGCTCGATCGGGTCGCGTCGCTGCCGCACCGCGTGCAGGTCTGGAAACTGCCTCCCGCCGAGGGCGAGCGGACGTACCGGGTCTCGGTGGGCCATCCCGAGGCCGGCGGGGCCGGGGCGTTCTACTACGTGGCCTACGCGGACACCACGGGCGACGGCCGGCCCGACCGCCTCCTGGCCCGCAGCGATCTTGCCGCCGCCTCCCAGGCGGGCCAGTGGACCCAATGGGCGTTCTCCACGGCCTATCCCCGCGTCTTTGTGGGCAAGGCCTGGGACCGTGCCGACACCGTCCACTACCACACCGAGGCCGTCCGCCTCGACGCCAACTGGCGGGGCCTGTCCAGCCAGAGCTACGTGGCCATCGACGCCTGGGGCCTGCCGACCCGCCGCTGGGGTCCGGCGTGGGGCAACCTCCGCGTATGGATCGCCCAGCGCTAGTGTAGTGTCTCGCTCAGGTGGCCCGTAATCGCGGTCGTTTCTGCAGCCCGGAGGGCGTCTGTGGGTAGCCACGGGCGCGAGCCCGTGGAAGGCGTCGGCAATTCATCAGAGCCCCCGCAGGGGGCGATTGAGGTCCTCGCACGACCCAGAGGCCTCAATCGCCCCGTTCCGGGGTCCTTCTGTATGGCGCCTCGCCACCACGGGTTCCGCCGTTCCCCAAGCTCACGGCGTCGCCCGGGGCGACCCACAGTCGCCCAAGGGGCTCGCGCGACTGGACACTACGCATCGATTCCGGGACAGACCGCCAGGACCGCCCGGCGGCGCGTGACGGGCCCGAGGTTCAGTCGGGCTTCTTTCCCGCAGGCGCCCGCCCGCGGTCGAAGAGGTACGTGGGCAGCGACTTCCACAGGCCGAGGGGGCGGTAGAGGCTTTCCACTTCCCCGCGGCAGTTGTACCAGCAGGCGCGGCAGGGGTTGTTGCGGGAGGCGTCCCGCAGCCGCTGGTGGATGACCGAGGGGTTGTCGCGGAAGAGGTTGGCGACGGGCCGGTGGCGGTTCTCGACGCAGATGGCAATGTCGCCGGTGGAGTCGATGTTGAAGAACGCCCGCCCGGCCATGCAGCCGCCGACGCCGTGGGCGATGTACTCGTCGAACTGCTGGAGGTAGTGGGGATTGGACAGGAAGTTGGGATGCTCCCGCCGCAGGGCCAGCAGTCGGGGCGCGACGGGGCCGTCGTTGTGGGCGTACGCCGTCGAGCCGGTCTTGAGGTGGCCGTACGGCTGAACCATGAAGTAGGCGCCCCGCTCGGCGGACATCCGCAGCAGGCGTTCCATGTCGTCGATGTTGTCCTCCATGAGGACGGCCAGAACGTTGACGCGCTGCCATTCGTGGACGCGGGCCTCGCTAAGCAGCTCGACGGCGCGCCAGGCGTGCCGCCACGCGCCGTCCATCCCCCGGGCCGCGTCGTGGCGCTCGGGCGTGGCGTAGTCGATGCTGACCGACGCGCCCCACGCCCCGGCGGCCATGATGTCCCGCGCGACCTGCGGGGTGACGAACCAGCCGTTGGTCGTGACGAAGGGGAAGTGGTACTTTCCGACGGCGGCGATGATCTCGGGCAGGTCGGTCCGCAGCAGCGGCTCGCCGCCGGCGAGGGAGATCAGCATCGTGCCGTAGCTGGCCAGCTTGCGGGCGCCCTGGGCGTACTGCTCGACCGACGGCTCGGGCGCCTGGCCCAGCGGGTCGTGCCAGTAATGGCAGAAGCGGCAGCGGAAGTTGCAGCGGTACGTCACCTGCCACGCGCACCAGAGCGCGTGCCGGCTCGTCCAGGCCCGAAAGAGACGTCGTTTCTTGGTCAGGGGAGCAAACATAACCACGGCTTCCTACCCTGCGGGTGCCCACAGCGTCAAGCCTTCGAGCGGAACCGCCTCTCCGGGGCCGCCTGAGGAGCAGACACGCATCGGGCAGCCCGGTTGGTCGCGGACCGCCTCGGACGCGGGCGGGGCTGCCCTTTTTCGGCGGGCGCCCCGCGGCTTCTTCAGGTTTCTCTGGCCAACGCGGTCCGGCGGTGGTATGCTCTCCGATTCTGGTAGGCCTGCCGGGCCGAGGGATGCGCCCTCGGGCGCGCGATTTCGGTGGTGGCCCCGTGTGTTTTCGTGTCTCGCGTCGCCGGGCCGGTGTGGCCTCCGGCGGGTTGCAGCGCAACGTTGAATAGGATCCCATGAGTCACAAAGTCGGTAGAACCCGGTCGAGACGAAGGCGGAAGGTCGGCTCGAAGAAGCGTCGGGCCCGTCGCCGTTCGCGTCGCCGCTAAGCGGTCTCCGGTCCGTTCGTTGGGGTTCCTGCGCAGGACGCAGTTCGGCTGGCAAGGAGGCCGAAGCAGGCGATGCCGTGGCATCGTCGATGCAGGCCGACGCCGACAGGCGGGCTGCGGACCAGCAGGCACGCAACAGAACGTACCTGAGCCCGCGTAGACCCGCCACCGTCAGGGGCAGCTCCGCCAGCGCCCGCCTGGAAGATCGTGCGCGCCTCGCCGCGCCGGCTCTCCGCGCGCCGCGCGCCGCCGCACGCCCTGGCCGATCGTGCCGCCCCGATTCGGCGGCCTACGGGTTGCATCCGGTCCGCACCTGGGGCACACTCTCTGCCGGCGGTACCCAACGCAATCGAAGGGAAGGCGGCGATGGCACAGGAATACGACGTGGTGACGTTCGGCGAGGCGATGGTGCGGCTGAGCTCGTCGAATCACATGCGCCTGGAGGCGGCGACACAGTTGGACGTCTCGGTCGGCGGGGCGGAGTGGAACGTAGCCGTCAACGCCGCGTCGCTGGGCCTGAAGGCCGCGTGGGTCAGTCGGCTGGTGGACGTCTGGAGCGGGCGGCTGATCACCAACACGGCGCGGTTTCACGGCGTGGACGTCTCGCACGTCGTGTGGGAGCCGTTCGACGGCGTCGGGCGCGTGCGGAACGGTTTCTACCACCTCGAGATCGGCGCGGGCCCGCGGGCGAGCAGCGTCACGTACGACCGGGGACACACGGCGATCAGCCAGATGACCGCCGACATGGCGGACTGGCGCGACCTGCTGAGCCGAACGCGCTGGCTGCACGTCAGCGGGATCACACCCGCCCTCTCGCCGACTCTTGCCGAGACGGTCGAGCACGTCATGCGGACCGCGGCGGAGTGCGGCTGCCGCACCAGCTACGACCTGAACTACCGCGGCAAGCTCTGGACGCCGCAGGAGGCCCAGGCCGCCAACGCCCGGATCGTGCCCCACGTGAAGGTGCTGATCGGCAACGAGGAGGACTTCGAGAAATGCCTCGGGATTCGCGCGGAGGGCACGGACGCGAGCTACGCCAAGCTGGACCCCGAGAGCTACCAGCAGGTCGTCCGCCGGGCGGTCGAGCGGTTCGAGAACGTCGAGATGGTCGGCACGACGCTCCGCGACGCCAAGACGGGGCTGCTGAACGACTGGCGGTGCCTGCTGTTCGACGGCGAGGCATTCCATCTCAGCCGCATCTACGAGAACCTGGAGATCGTCGACCGCGTCGGCGGGGGCGACAGCTTCTCGGCGGGGCTGGTCTACTGCCTGCTCGACGGCACGGCCCCGGCCGAGGCGGTCGAGTTCGCCGCGGCGTACTCGGCGTTGGCCCACACGTTCCCGGGCGACACGAACTGGGCGACGGCCACCGAGGCCCAGAAGGTCATGGGCGGCGGCGGGGCGCGGATCTCCCGATAGCCGCGGAGCGGGCAACCCCATGGAAACGCGCTTCGAACACGCCTACGTGCTGAACGTGGTTGCCGACGATCATCCGGGGATTGTCGCGGCCGTCTGCGGCGCGGTGCGAGAGCTGCACGGCAACATCGACGCGTGCAGCCAGACCGTCCTGAAGGGCTACTTCACGCTCGTGATGATCGTGAGCCTGCCCGAGTCGGTCGACGCCGCCGACCTCGCCGAATCCGTCCGCAAGCGGGGGACGGGCCTCCAGGTGATCGCCCGGCCGTACGCGGTGGTGTCCGCGCCGCACGGCGCGCGGCCGGAACGCTTCGTGATTACGGCGTTCGGCAAGGACCGCCCGGGGATCATCCACCGCTTCACGCAGTACCTGGCCGGGAAGGACATCAACATCGTCGACCTGTACGGCGACCTGAGCGGCGAGGAGTTCGTGCTGATCAGCGAGGTGGAGATCCCGGCGCGGTGGGAGATTTCCGGCCTCCAGGCCGACCTGGAGCAGATCGGCACGGAGGAGGGGTTCACCGTGCGGCTTCAGCACGAGGACATTTTCGTGGCCACCAACCAGCTCCGCCTGCGCCGCAAGGAATCCCGCGCGGACCGGGTCTGACGCGGCTACGCTCGGCCGATCGTTTGGAGGAACTCGACGGTTCGGCGGGCGGTCTTGGGACTGACCCGGGGGTGCGTGGGGAGGTTGACCACCTCGCGGCAGGCCTTCTCGCTGACGGGGCACATCCCGTCGCGGTAGCCGTACATCTCCATGGGGGTCTCGATCGGGTGCAGCGGGCACTCGAACCAGCTTCCCAGCTCTAGCCAGTGCCGCGGGGCCTCCGCCAGGGCCCGCGCCTTGTCGGCCACGCGCGCGGGGTAGCGGACCATGACCGGGTCGACGTGGGCGGGCAGGTCGAGCACGTCCCAGCCGGCCTCGCGAAGCAGCGCGGCGTACAGCCGCCCCATCTCCCGACGGTGCGAGAGGTTGCGGTCCAGTCGGCGCAGTTGCCGCAGCCCGGCCCGCGCTTGCCCGGCCGACATGCCCATGAAGAAGTCGTCGGCCATGGCGGGGGTGAACTCGGCCGTCGAGGACGACCCCACCACCACGCCCTTGCGCGTCAGCCAGCGGAAGAGACTGGTCGCCATGGCCGTCGTACGGGGGTAGATCAGCGCGCGGTAGACGCACCGCTGGGCGGCGAGCATGCCGGCCGCCTTCGACGAGGGGCGGACGAGGCGCTCCTCGCACAGCGACCGGATCCGCCCGGCAAGCTCGTCGTCGCTGGTGGTGACCATGCCGCCGATGCCCGTGGTGAACGGCTTGTTCCACTGGAAGGAGAAGTACGCCGCCACGCCGAACGTCCCGCACAGCGCGCCGCGGTACCGGGAGCCCAGCGACAGGCAGCAGTCCTCCACCACCGGAATGCCGTGCCGGCGGGCAACGTCCATCACGCCGTCCATGTCGCAGGGATAGCCGTACGTGTGCTGGGCGATGATCGCCTTCGTCCGCGGGGTGATCTTCCGCTCGATCTGCTCGGGAAGGACGTTGTAGGTGTCCGGTTCGATGTCCGCGAAGACGGCCGCCGCGCCGAGGTACACGACCGGGTTGACGTCCATCACGCACGTGTAGCCGGGCAGGATGACCTCGTCGCCCTCGCCGACGCCCATCCCCCGCAGGATCGCGTAGAGGGCCACTCGGCCCTTCCAGAAGGCAAACGCGCTGCCTGCCCCCTGCCACTCGGCGAAACGCTGCTGGAATCTCTCCACGGCGGAGCTGGACATGGGGCCCTTTCCGCGGCGGCCCGGCCTACGTCCGGACGGCCGACAACGCCTCCACCAGCGCCCCGCGAACCCGTTCGACCTGCTCGGGGGCGAGGTCGGCGAAGAACGGCAGGGCGATCGTCCGCGAGGCGACGTGCTCGGTGACGGGGAAATCGCCGGCCTTCGTTCCGAGCATCTCCGAGACGTACGGCTGCGTGTGGATGGGGACGAAGTAGTTGCTGCACCCGATACCGCGCCGGCGAAGGAACTCGATCACCGCGTCCCGGTCGCCCTGGTCGAACCGGTCCGCCAGGCGGATCACGTAGACGAACCAGCTCGCCCGCTCGCGCTCGGTCATCGGGGGCAGGTGGATCTCGTCGATGTCGGCCAGTGCGCCATCGTAGAGTGCCGCCGCCCGCCGCCGGCCGGAAAGGATCTCGTCGAGCCGGCGCATCTGGGCCTCGCCGAGGGCCGCGGTGATCTCGCTCATGCGGTAGTTGTAGCCCAGCCGCGCGTGGCTGAGCCACGCCTCCGTCGCCCGCCCCTGGTTGCGCATCGAGACGCACAGGTCGCGGAGGCGCTCGTCGTCCGTGACGATCATCCCGCCCTCGCCGGTCGTGATCTGCTTGTTGGGGTAGAAGGCGAAGCACCCGGCCTGGCCGAAGCTCCCCGCGGGGCGGCCGCCCAGCGTGCCGCCGAGGGCCTCGCAGCAGTCCTCGATCATCGCCAGCCCGTGCCGCCGCGCGATCGCCTCGTACGCGTCGAAGTGCGCCGTGTTGCCGAAGACCTCGACGGGCAGGACGGCCTTCGTGCGGTCGGTGACGGCGGCCTCGACCGCCGCGGGGTCGAGGTTGTAGCTCTCGGGGTCGATGTCCACGAAGACCGGCCGGGCCCGCTCGAAGAGGACCACGTTGGTCGTGGCGATGAACGAGAACGGCGTGGTGACGACCTCGTCGCCCTCGCCGATCCCCAGCGCCCGGACGAGCAGGTGCAGCCCGCTCGTGCCGCTGTTGACGCCGATGCCGAACGTCCGTCCGGCCCGCTGAGCGCAGGCGGCCTCAAAGGCCTCCAGACGGGGGCCGATGCTCAGGCGGTCGGTGCGGAGGACGTCGGTGACGGCCCGGATCTCGGCCTCGGTGATCGAGGGGCGGGACAGGCTGATCGGCTGCTGGCTCACGGGGCGGCTCTTTCCGGTGCAACGTGGGCAGATTCGTCTTCTACGAACCTCCCCTTGGGGAGTTCGGTCGGGGTGGGGGGCAAGGCCGATCAAGGCCCCCCGGACGCCTTGGCGGTCACGGGCTCGGGGCCTTGACCGGGCGGCTGCGGCTTCCCGGCCCGATCCGTGGGGGAGTTCAGCGGCTCGTACTCCGGCACGAGGTGGCGGAGGGCGCGGACGATCGCCGATCCGTCGATCGTGTTCTGCAGACGCTCGAACTGCTCCATGCCCTTCTGGATGGCGTCCCACTCGATGGGCCGGTTCTTCCAGACGAGCACCTTGGGGTGGACGGTGGGCTCGACGTCCTCGCCGTGGGTGCGCAGCTCCTCGAAGAGCTTCTCCCCGGGGCGGACCCCGGTGAAGACGATGTCGATGTCGTCGCCCGGGCGGAAACCGCTCAGCGTGATCATGCTTCGGGCGAGGTCGACGATCTTGACCGGCTCGCCCATGTCCAGCAGGAAGATCTGCCCGCCGGCGCCGGTGGCCGCGGCCTGGAGGACCAACTGGGCCGCCTCGGGGATCGTCATGAAGTACCGCGTCATCTCGGGGTGCGTGACGGTCACCGGGCCGCCGCGGGCGATCTGCCGGCGGAAGGTGGGCACAACCGAACCGCTGGAGCCGAGGACATTGCCGAACCGGACGGCCTTGAACTTCGTGGCGCAGCCGTCCTGGCCGTTAAGGGCCTGGGTGTAGATTTCGGCGACCCGCTTGGAGGCGCCCATCACGGAGGACGGGTTGACCGCCTTGTCCGTGGAGATGGTGATGAACTCCCCCGCGCCGACCTCGCAGGAGGCGTCCGCCACGTTCCGCGAGCCGAGGATGTTGTTCTTGACGGCCTCGCAGGGGTTCAATTCCATCATGGGCACGTGCTTATGGGCGGCGGCGTGAATGACGACCTCGGGCCGGTACCGCCGCCAGACGGTCATCACACGCTGTCGGTCGTAGATGTCGCAGATGATGGGCACGACCGGGATGCCGTCGTGCCGGGCTCGCAGCTCGTTCTCGATGTCGAACAGGGGCGTCTCCGCCTGCTCGACCAGGATCAGGCTCGCCGGGCCGTACTTCGCGATCTGGCGGCACATCTCCGAACCGATGCTCCCGCCCGCCCCGGTGACCAGCGTCCGCTTGCCCCGGAGAAACCGCCCGATCGCCCCGGTGTCGAGGGCGACGGCCTCGCGGCCGAGCAGATCGTCAATGTCCACCGGGCGAATCTGCGAAACGGTCACCCGCCCGTCAATGAGGTCGCCCACGCCGGGAAGCGACTGGAACCGCAGCTTCGTGCCGTCGCACATATCGATCACGCGGCGCAGCTCCTTCTGCGTGGCCGACGGCATGGCGATGATGATCTCCTCGATCCGCTTCTCCGTGCAGAGCCGGGGAATGTCCTCCGTGCCGCCCAGCACCGGCGCGCCATGGATGAGAATGCCCCGCTTGGCGGGGGCGTCGTCCACCAGGCCCACCACGCGGTACCGCTCGACGCTCATGCGACGGATCTCGCGGATGATCCCCTCCGCCGCATTGCCCGCGCCGACGATCAGCACGCGGCGAACGCCCTCCGTCGCGACGGGGCGCAGCTCCTCGCGGTACAGCCGGAACCCCAAACGCGCCGTGCACACCAGGAAGACCGTGCCAAGGAAGTCGAGCACCAGCACGCCCTGGGAATAGCTGCGGAAGTAGGAGATCAGCGGAGACAGCAGCGGGACGTCCAGACGTCGGCCGGTCCATTCACTCAGCCATTCCGGGGCATAGCGGAAGAGCATGACGGCCGGGAACAGAATCAGCACGAACAGCCAGGAGGCCGTCAGGATGCTGGCCACGTCCCGGATCCCCGCGTACCGCCACCCGCTGCGAAACAGCCGCATCCTGCCGAAGATCATCAGCTTCAGGCCCACGAACACGGGCAGCCAGGCCAGGTATCGGGAAACGAACCAGTTCCGCGTGGCATTCGGGTCGAGGCCCGAGTCGAACCGCACCAGAAACGCCAGCAGCAGCGCCAGTGAGAACAGGACCACATGGACCGCGATGTTCAGCACCATGCGGTGTCTTTGGGAGAAGGCCTCCATCAACCCCAGCAGCCAGACCATCTTTCGGCTGCGGGAGGGGGGTTCGTCGGCTCTTGGCGATTCGGACACGGGCTCACTCGCAGGGAAATACGGCACACTCGACCATGGATTCCATCGGCCGCTGCCTCCAGCCGCTTGAATTCTACCACGCGCAACCGTTTGCGACAAAGGGCGATGGCCCGCGCGCGAACGGCGGGTGCCCGTCCGGATCGTGGCACGGGCGCCTGCCTGCCGGCAGGCAGGTCTCGCCCGTGCGTCGCAGGGCCATCTTGGCCCTGCCGCCACGGCCGGGACGGCCGTGGGACGCATGGGCATGGGCCGCCTGCCTACGGCAAGAGGGCAGGTGCTCATTCCACGAATCTGACGCACACGCCGAACGGATCTCGCCTGCCTTGGGGGGGCAGGCCGGTGGACCGCGGTCGCCCGGGTGTGCCGGACCGGTGCGGCAAAAAGGACGGCGACGCTCAGCGGCGCACTCGCGGCCGCCTGCGCGGCACCAGGGCCAGCGCGCCCGCGCCGAGAAGGAAGATACACGCGGGCTCGGGAACCATGCTTGGCACTCCGAGAGCGTCGGGGTCCGCGCCGACAACGGACGAGAACGGGTGGGGAATGGAGACGTACCCGAAGTTCGTCTCCACGGCGAAGAGGTCCTCTTCGTCGACGTCGGCGTCCCCGTCGAAGTCGCCGTTGGCCCACGTCGCGCCGGTCGGTGTGCCCAGGTAGGATTTCACCACGAGGTAATCGGTGGCGTCCACGTCGCCGTCGATATCGACGTCGCCCGGCAGCAGGTCGTCGGCGAGGACGCCGTGGATCCAGTCCGCGTAGTCGGGGACCCGGGCGGCCCAGATGTTGTCCCAACGCGTCTGGCCTGAAGGGGTCGTGCCCGCCGACTCCCGGTAGAGATTGATGCCCGCCAACTGCCATTCGGGCTCCTCGCCGTATCCGGCCACGTTGACCAGCGCGGCGCTGCCCGAATCGCCGAGGGCCAGCCCGGCCTCCTCCTCGTGCAGAGTGGGGGAGTTGTACTCCATGCGGAAGCAGCTCGTGTCGAGGCTCGAGCCCCCCACCGAGCTGCGATCGAGCGGTTGGCGGTCGTCTTCGGACCAGCCGTTCAGTCCCCACCGCTTGGTGCGGCCGGTCTCGGGGTCTTCGAGATAGTACGTGGAGCGGCGCGTGCCCCCGTACCCCGTGCCGACGAGGGCAATGCCGTCCGTGCCCTGGGAGGAGATCGAGCCGGTATACAGCGGGTAGTAGCCCGGCAAGGGACGCGACGGGTTGGTGTTGTTCCGCAACTCGATCAGGCGGAGGTCGGGCGAATCGTCCGCGCCGGGGTCGGTCGGGGCGTTGGTGGTGCGAACGACCTCGTACTCGTCGCCGTTGACGTAGAGCTTGTCCCCCTTCGACGTGTAGTAGTGCCGCGCCGTCAGCAGGTAGAAATACCCCACGGCGACGACCGTGCCGTCCCGCACGGTGGTCTCGCCCTCCTCGTAGAGCCAGTAGACGTGGTCCCAGTCGAGGCCGTACCCGGCCTCGCCCGGCTGCTGGGGCAGTTGGTCATTGTCCTCGCCTGTCACGATCGCCCCGACGGGTGCGGTCGTCACAAGCAAGGCGGCGCCGAGGGCGAACATCGCAAAAAGACGCATACGCATACACCATCCCTCGCGGCCGTTGCGGGCACGCCACGCGTAGCACTACACGCGGGCCTCCATGGTTGCGGGTCCGAAACCAGGGCCATGCAGCTCTCTTTCTATACTATCCGCAAACCCGCATTCGGTCAAGGGATGCAGAGAGGTCGGGGCGCACCGGGGCGGCGGGCGGACGGCTTGGGAGGCTCTGCGGGATGGGGCCGGTTCACGGAGCGGGAGGGCGGTCGCCGGGGCCCGCGATCGCTGTAGCGTCCCCCGAAGCCAGCGACGGGTCGGCCGGGCCGGGCTTTAGCTCGCCCGATACCTCGCCGGACTGAACCATGCCGCGCCAGAAGGTCTCGATGGCCTCCGACAGCTCGGGTCGGCCGGAGCGGGTCGCGGACGCGATGGCGGCGCCGAGCGCCTTTTTCGTGGCCTCCACGGCAGCGGCCTGGGTGGCCTTCTCGGCCCGGGCCTTGCCAAACCACCGGAAGTAGGCCAGCACGAGCAAGGCCTCCCCGTCGGTCGGGTCTCTCTCGAGGTGTTCCTGGAGCGCGACGAGATGGTCGGCGTACTTGTCGGCCGAGCCGTAAAAGCCCTCCGGCCGGAGGTTCGCCAGCGGCAGCTCGGGCAGCTTCTCCAGCGCCCGCTGGAGGAAATACGAGGCCTTCGCATAGGAGAAGCGGGACACGGCGAACTGGGCGTGGGCCAGGCAGATGAAGCTCTCGGGGTCCTGGTTGCCGAGGTCGTTGGCGATCCGAAACTCGATATAGGCGCCGTGGTAATTGCCGGACCGAAACGCCTGGTCGCCCTTGGCCATGTGCTCCTGGTAGACGCTGGGGCGGCTCGGTATGAGGTTGGTCATCGGCTGGTTGGCGTCGCGCAATTGGGAGACGAACGCCTCCTCGAGCGCCCGCAGATAGGCGCGCGTCGCCCCGAAGGCCGTGCGATCCTGTCCCGCAAGCATCGCGCCGATCCCCGGCCCTCGCTGCTCCCCGATGAAGCTCGGGTTGGACTCGTCGGCTCGAATGCCGGTCGCGGGCAGCCTCGCGGTGGCCCCGGCCGCCCGAAGCGTGTCGTGGATCGACGGGGCAATCGGCAGCTTCGTCACCGACCGGTTCAGATTGTACGCCCCCCCCCGGAGAATCCTGCTGTTGTTGGGCACGCTGCGCCGAATCGACGTGGTCGGGCGCTGCGGCGCGGGCATGAACCCGGTGGCCTGCATGCCGAGCGCCTTGTTCGACCTCTTGATACGAAGCCCTCGTCCGGCGATGTTGCTGCGCAAGACCCCTCCTCCGCCGCCGCCAAGCGGCCCGCTGCTGGGGCTGGTGGCACCGGAGAGGCCGTAGCTGTACTCCTGGAAGGCGTTCAGGCTTGTGCCCTGGCCGATGTTGCTCAGCCTCATCCGGCTCAGCGTGACGCGCCCGCGGCCCTGGCCATGGGCCGTGCACAGATTCCAGGACAGGACGATACCGGCGGCTACCGCAGGGCAAAGCCACCGTCCGCCGAGGTGTCTGGTCGATCTTGTCATCGTCAGCTACCTTCTTCCCACGCCCCATTATACAGCGATATCGTCCCGATCGTCTCGCCTCTATTACAACGAATACTCGGCCGGGCGTGTTCCCCGCCGCCGGTTCGCCCGCGCACCGGACGCGGTCGCAGGCGAACGCATTTGCAGTTGCGCCGCGGCTACGGTACCATGCCGGCGCCCGGCGAGGGCGGCGGCGGAAGCCGACCGGCCGGTCGAAAGGGACGAGACGCCCGATGTCGCCTCGATACACGCTGACCGAAGTCATGGAAGGCCGATGGTGGATCGGCGCGGTGGCGTTTGCCGTCTCGCTCGCCGCCACGCCCGTCTTTCGCGCGCTGGCGTACCGGTTTCGAATCGTCGATCGACCCGACGACCTGCTCAAGCCGCATGCCCGCCCGATTGCGTACCTCGGCGGGGTGGCGATGTATCTGGGCCTGTTGGCCGGCCTGGGGTGTTACGTCGCGGTGATGCCCGGCCTGGCGGGGCACGGGAGGCAGTTGGCCAACGACCTCGCCGCCGGACGGATCGGGTCCGTCGGCGCCAATCCGCTGTGGAACGCCCTCGCCGTCGCCCTGGCCTGCCTGGTGATCATGATCGTGGGCCTCCTGGACGATCTTCGGGACCTCCGGCCGCGCGCGAAGGTCCTCGGCCAGGTCGCGGCGGCGGGCATCCTGCTGGCGGGCGGGATCGGCACGCGGATGGCGACGGTGTTCTTCGGCTTCACGGGATGGGCGCCGCCGGAGTGGGTCCTCGTCCCTCTGAGCGTGCTGGTGTGCCTGCTGGCCGTGACGGCGGCATGCAACGCCACGAACCTGCTGGACGGCCTGGACGGCCTGTGCGGGGGGGTGACCGGCATCATCGCCGTCGGCTTCCTCGCGCTGGCGGTCTGGCTGGCGATGTGGGGCCGGCACCCGGGCAAGGACGAGATCCGCGTCGTCCTCTGCCTGGCCATGGCGGGGGCGGTCTGGGGCTTCCTGCCCTACAACATCCCTCCCGCCAGTATCTTCATGGGCGATGCGGGCAGCATGCTGCTGGGCTTCTTCGTTGCGACGATGCTGGCGCTGTTCTGTGTGGAGGCCACCGTTCGGTGGCTGTTGGCTGCGGTGATCATCTTCGCCCTGCCGATCCTGGACACGGCCCTGGCGGTGGTTCGGCGTTTTCTCGCGGGCCGGAGCATCTTCGCCGGCGACCGGAGCCACCTCTACGATCAACTGGTCGACCGGGGCATGTCCGTCCGGCGCGTGGTGGGGCTGTTCTACCTGCTCGCCGTCGTCGCCGCCGTCATGGGCGTGGCGCTGGCGATCGTGCTCCGCACCCGGTACGCCATCGGGATCTACCTCGTGCTCTTCGGCGGCGTCTGGGTGCTCTTCTGGCGGCTCGGGATGATCCGGCCCGAGCCGGGCCCCGGCGGGCCGCATCCGCCGGAGCACGAGGAGTGACCCTCCCCCGCTGGGATGCCATGGGTTGCATGCGGCCTGAGAGAATCCGCCAACTGGCGTCTGACCTGTACCGCGACGGGCCCCCCTTCGTTCGTTTCCTCCAGCGCAACCGGGACCGGATCTGCCCCTTGGACGTCCTGCTGGAGACGGTCCCGCCGGCCAGTTCCGTTCTGGACGTCGGCTGCGGCGCGGGGCTGTTTGTCATGCTCCTGGCGGCGACGGGCCGGGCGTCCTCGGCCGTCGGCGTCGATACCAACGAGAAGGCCCTCGCGGCGGCGCGGCAGGCCGCCCGCCGCCTCGGGACGGCGGCGGGGGCGGCGCCCGGGGCGTTTGCGTTCCGCACGGTCCGATCGTCGGCGGGGTGGCCCGGCGGGCCGTTCGACGTCGTCAGTCTGATCGACGTGATGCATCACGTCCCGCCGGAAGAGAGGCGAGCGTTCCTCTCTGCGGCGTCCCGGCGCGTCCGGCCGGGGGGACTGCTGGTCTACAAGGATGTGTGCAGTGCGCCCGCGTGGCGTGCGTGGGCCAATCGCTTGCACGACCTGGTCCTGGCTCGTCAGTGGGTCCACGAAGCCCCGCTGGCCGACATCGAGGCGTGGGCGGCGGCTACGGGGCTCGTCGTTCGGCAGCGGCGGCGCTACGCGCGGCTGATTTACGGCCATGAGCTGGTCGTTTTCCGGAAGCCCGCGGACAAGAAAACCTAGCCCGCCCGCCGCACGTGGGACGATGATCCTTGCGGACCCGGCAGCCAACGCCTGCCGGCAAGCGTGGAAGGCCCGTATGGAACCAACCTGCGGCGAGACCGAGGGCCTGGCGACCGAGAAGTCCGCATCGACCGCCCGGCAGCGCACGGCGCGGGCGGTGGCGTGGCTGCTGTTGGCGGCGGCGACGGCGAAGTTCTGCTATCGCGGCCCATGGCGGGCGTTTCAGTCGAGCACGGACCTGGCGTTGTACTACGCCTCGGCGCGGGCCTGGGTGGAGGGGAGCAATCCGTACGACCCGGAGAACCTGCGGGCCGTCGCTGCCCGCGCGGGGGGGGCGCCCGCGACGCTGCTGCGGAACGCCATCAGCCCCCCGGTGACGCTTGTTCCTCTTGCGCCCCTGACGCTGCTCTCGTGGCGAGAGGCGCAGGCGGTGTGGCTGGCGGCGAACCTCCTGCTGACCGCGGGGATGTGCTGGTTGCTCGTCCGTCTGGCGTCGCTCCGGCCGACCAGCACCGGGGGGCTGCTTCTCCTGGCGATGGTGTTGGCCCTTGCGCCGCTGCATACGGGGCTCAAGCACGGGCAGATGGCCTTGGCGAGCACGGCGCTGCTGGTGGGGGCCGTCGGCGCGCAGTGGGGGGGGCGCGGCGTTGGGGCAGGCGTCTTGCTGGCGCTTGCGGGCGTGTTCAAGCCCCAGCTTGCGGCGGCCTTCGGGCTGTACTGGATCTGCCGGCGGCGGTGGCGCGCGGTCCTGACGGCTGCCGTCGTCGTCGGGGCGGTCACGCTCGTCGCGCTCCTGCGTCTGCATTGGGCCGAGGTGGCGTGGTGGCCCCAGTGGCGGGCGAACATCGAGGCGTGCTTCTACGGCGGGGATTGCGACCACACCGTGGCGGGACAGGCCCACATCTTCATCCACCTTCAGCACCCGTTGTACGCGATCCTCGGCTCGCGCGCGGCGGCGACGTGGCTCGGCTGGGCGGTCACTGCCGTATTGGCGGCGGCCGGCGTGGCGGCGTGGCGGCGGACGCCCGAGACTCCCGGGCGGGAACTGACCGTCCTGGCCTTCCTAGGCGTGATCTGCCTGCTGCCCGTCTACCACATCTTCTACGACGCGGTCGTGCTCGTCCTGCCGCTGTGCTGGGCCGTGCGGGCCCTCGGGACGCGACAGAAACGCTGGGCGATCGCCACCATCGTGCTGGCCCTGCCGTTCCTCGTGTCCGGGGCCGCGGCGCTGCACGTGCTGGCCAAGACCGGCCGCGTGCCCGCGCACTGGGCGAGCAGTTGGTGGTGGCGAGCCCTGCTGCTGCCGCACCAGCCGTACCTGCTGCTGGCGATGGGGATCGTGCTGGCGTTGGCGTTGCGAAGCGAGGCGAAGGAGGCGGCGACCCGGCTATGACCCCTTGGGCCTGTGGACCTCCGAGCCGTCGAGGAAGCCCTGGCTGAACGGGATCTGCCCGACCATGCCCTCTCGACGGTTGATCTCCACGCCGTTGGGGTCGAGCAGCAGGACGGTGGGCAGCGTGAGGATCTTGTACTGCTGCCGCGTGGGGTCCTTCGGATCGCTGGAGACGCCGACGTGCACGCAGACGAACCGCCCCTCCTCGAGGTTCTTGGGGTTCGGGTACTTGTTGATCGTGTTCGTGATCAGCCGTTGGGCCTCGGCGCTCATCGGGTCGGCGGTAAACAGGGCCACCACCCTTCTCCGCTCCGCGGCCGCCTGCCGGACCGCTTGGGCGAGGTCCTGGCCCCATCGGCGCCCCAGGAGCGTCTTGCCGGGCTTCGTGACGAAGTACACCACCCCCATCACGACGAGGATCCCCGCCAGGAACAGGGCCTTGGCCCGCCGGTCTGTCTTGCGTTTGTCGGCCGATTCTGCGCCCGCCGACTCGTCTGGATCGCCCATGGGCTGCCTCGCACCCGCGCCATCGCTGCCGCGATCATAGGAAACGGGGCGGGCAAAGCAAGCGGGAATGCCCATGCCTGGAGCCGCGGATAGCTGCGGGGTTGTCAGGGCCGCCCTGGGCGGGCTATCCTCTCGGGTGTCGGATGAATTCACGGCGCGGCTGGAATGGGACGGTATGCCCGAAGGAAGCGAACGGACGGCGGTGCTCTCGGTGGTGATCCCGGTCTACAACGAGCGGGACACGTGGCGGGAGCTGGTGGCGCGGGTCGAGTCGGTCCCCATGGCGGACGTGGGGCGGCAGTTGATCCTCGTCGACGACGGTTCGACGGACGGCACGCGGGAGCAGTTGGCGGCCTTCGCGGCCGAGCAGGGCGAGCCCGCCGGGCTGCCCGGTGCGGGCGCGGTGGCCTTCCACGTCGTCTACCACGACCGCAACCAGGGGAAGGGCGCGGCGTTGCGGACCGGCTTCCAGGCGGCGGGCGGCGACGTGGTGGTCGTCCAGGACGCGGACCTGGAGTACGACCCCCGCGACCACGCCGGGCTGATCGAGCCGATTCTCCGCGGCGAGGCGGACGTGGTCTACGGCAGCCGTTTCCGCGGCGGGCGCCGGGGAGGGTACTGGAAGAACTACCTGGCCAACCGCTTCCTGACGTTCCTGTCGAACCTCACCACGGGCCTGAAGCTGACGGACATGGAGACGTGCTACAAGATGCTCCGCCGCGACGTGCTGGCGGCGATCCCCCTGGAGCAGGACCGCTTCGGCTTCGAGCCGGAGATCACTGCCAAGCTCGCCCGCCGGCCGGTGCGCATCGGCGAGCTGCCCATCGCCTACGACAGCCGCTCGCACGCCGAGGGCAAGAAGATCGGCTGGCGGGACGGGCTGAAGGCGATCTGGTGCATCTTCAGGTACGGCCGGCGGCTGCGCCGCAAGGCCCGCATGGTGGCGTGCGAGGCGCCCTGAGGCGTCGGCCGGGGCGGATGCGGTAAAGCAAAGCGCCGCGGTGGGGCGATAGAGTATGCGGGCGGTTTCTGCGCCCCGGCGCGCCGCGGACGGCGCGGTGCTTTGACACGGATGGTCCGAACCAGTAGGATGCGCCAAGGTATGGAGGCCGAGAGGCAAACACACGTCGAGGCGCGGGTCGGCGAGGGGAAGTACGTCGGCCGGCGCGTTCATCTGATCGGCATCGGCGGCGCGGGCATGCGGGCGCTGGCCAAGATGCTCCTGGAGCGCGGCGCGCGGGTCAGCGGGTCGGATCGCGCCGAGGGCGGGGCGGTCGACCGGCTGCGGCGGCGCGGCGCGACGGTCCACGTGGGCCAGTGCGCCGAGAACCTGCCCGAGGCATGCGACCTCGTGGTGCACTCCGCCGCGATCCACGACCAGAACCCCGAGCTGCTCGCCGCGCGACAGCGGGGCGTGGAGGTCGTCAAGTACAGCCGCATGCTCGGCCGGCTGATGGCCGAGCGGGTCGGCATCGCCGTGGCGGGAACGCACGGCAAGAGCACGACGACGGCGATGGTGGCCTACGCCCTCGCCGAGGCCGGCTGCGACCCGAGCTTCATCGTCGGCGCGACCGTCCCGCAGCTCGGCGGGCCCAGCGGCGTGGGGGCGGGGCGGCACTTCGTAGCCGAGGCCTGCGAATACGACCGCAGCTTCCTGAACCTCTGCCCGCGCATCGCGGCCGTGCTGAACGTCGAAGAGGACCACCTCGACTGCTACGCGGACCTCGACGCGATCGTCGAGGCGTTCCGCGCGTTTGCCGCGCTGGTTCCGCCCGAGGGCGTGCTGATCGCCAACGGCGACGACCGCAAGGCCCTCGACGCCACCGGCGAGGCCGCGTGCGAGCGCGAGACGTTCGGCCTGTCCGAGGGCTGCACGTGGCGTGGCGTGGCGTTGGGGATCGCGGCGGGCCAGCACGAGCTGGAGGTGCGATTCGGCGGCGAGGCGTTCTGCCGCCTGACCGTACCGCTGCCGGGCCTGCACAACGCCTACAACGCCCTGGCCGCCGCAGCGATACTGCACCACGCGGGCCTCTCGCCCGAGGGAATTTCCTCCGCGCTGCCCGGCTTCCGCGGCGCCCACCGGCGCATGACGCGGAAGGGCGAGGTCGGCGGGATCACCATCCTGGACGATTACGCCCACCACCCGACCGAGATCCAGGTCACGCTGCGGGCCATCGACGAGGCGTGGCGGCCGAAGCGGCTGTTCTGTGTATTCCAGCCGCACCAGCACAGCCGGACGCGGTTTCTGCTGAAGGACTTCGCCCGCAGTTTCGGCGGGGCCACGGAGGTTATTGTTCCCGATATCTATTTCGTGCGGGACAGCGAGTTGGAGAAGGAGTACATTTCGGCGGAGGACCTCGTCGCGCAGATTCGCCTTCACGGCGGGTCGGCGACGTACGTTCGAACGTTCGGGCAGATCGTGGACTATCTGGCCGACCGCCTGCGCCCGGGCGACCTGGCGGTCACGATGGGCGCGGGGAACATCTGGGAAGTTGCGGATGAAACTGTTCGCAGGCTTGGAACAAATCGCTGAGGCGGACCGGCCCCTCGGCCCGGAGACGTGGCTGGGCATCGGGGGTCCGGCGGAGTGGTTCGTGCAGCCCGGCACGGTCGAGGAGTTGGCCGAGGCGGTCCGCCGGTGCAAGGAAAACGACGTGCCGATCCGCGTGTTGGGGCGCGGCGCGAACCTGCTGGTCGACGACGGCGGGGTCAAAGGCGCGGTGATCCGCCTGCGCGAGGGGGTCTTCTCCGAGGTCCGCCCGATCGACGGCGGCATTCGCACCGGGGCGGGTGCGGATATGGGCAAGCTGGTTCTCCAGTGCGTGCGCGAGGGGCGCAGCGGGCTCGAAGCGCTGACGGGTATCCCGGGCAGCATCGGCGGGTGCGTGCGGATGAACGCCGGCGGGGCGTTCGGGGATATCGGCAACGCCGTCGAGTCCGTGGACGTGATGACCGCCGGCGGGGACGTCTTTACGCGCTACCGCGGCGACCTGGCCTTCGCCTACCGCTCGACGAACATCACCGCGCCGCTTATCCTCGCGGCCGAGTTCCGGCTGGCCGAGGACGACCCGCACCGCATCCTCAAGCAGGTCAAGCAGATCTGGATCCACAAGAAGAACACCCAGCCGCTGGGCAGCCGCAATGCCGGGTGTATCTTCAAGAACCCGCGGGGCCTGTCGGCCGGGGCGCTGATCGACCGCGCCGGGCTCAAGGGCCGGCGCGTCGGCGGCGCGCACGTCTCGGAGAAGCACGCGAACTTCATCCTGGCCGACCCGGGCACGACCGCGAGCGACATGCTCGATCTCATCAACGCGATCCGCGACGCGGTCTACAAGCGGTCGGAAGTCTACCTGGAGCTGGAAATCGAGGTCTGGTAGAACGCAGGCGAAGGGAATCCAGGACCGCTGCCATGGAAGGCAAAGAGTCCCGCAGGCACGCCGCACCCGACGAACCCCCCGAGACCGCCGCGCTGGACGTCACCGTCCTGATGGGCGGGCCCTCCAGCGAACGGGAAGTGTCCCTGCTGAGCGGTACGGCCATCGCCGACGCCCTCCAGCGCCGCGGCCACAAGGTCACCCGCGCCGACATCCTCCCCCAGGACACCGCCGCCCTCGATCGCGAGGGCATCGACGTCGTGTTCATTGCCCTGCACGGGGAGTTCGGCGAGTCCGGCGAGGTCCAGCAGCTCTGCGAGGACCGGCACGTGCTCTACACCGGCTCGGGGCCGGGGGCCAGCCAACTGGCGATGGACAAGGCCGCTACGAAGCAGATCGCAAAGCGGATCGGCCTGGCCACGCCCGACTGGATGATCCTCGAGGAGTTCCACACCCCCGAGCAGATCGCCCGGTGGCTGCCCGAGCTCGGCGTGCCCGTGGTCGTCAAGCCCGTCGACGGCGGCTCCAGCGTGGACGTGACCGTCGCGCGGACGCGCGACGTGCGGGACGCGGCCCTGGAGGAGATGCTGGACCGCTACGGCCGGATTATGCTCGAACGCTTTGTTCCCGGGCGAGAGTTGACCGTGGGCATTCTCGATGACGAGCCGCTCGGGGTGCTGGAGATTCTCCCGTCGCGCGAGTTTTACGACTACACGGCCAAGTATGCCGACGATTCGGGCACGAACTACACGTTCGATCACGGGCTGGACGCGGCGTTGACCGAGCAGGCCCGGTCGGCGGCGCGGGCGATTCACGAGGCGCTCGGCTGCCGGCACATGTCCCGCGTGGACTTCATCCTGGACGAGGCGGCCGTGCCGTGGCTGTTGGAGGTGAACACGATCCCCGGCTTCACGAGCCATTCGCTGCTGCCGATGGCGGCGTCGAAGGGGGGGGTCGGCTTCGACGAGCTCTGCGATCGCCTGGCGCGGATGGCGATCCGGGACGGCTGAGCCGGCCAGGGCATCTCGCGGCGTGGCGCATCGAGGTTCGGATTTGCCGATGGGTGGGCTTGAGCGATCGGCCCCGACCGGCCGATGGAAAAGAAAGACGTACCGGCGCGCCGCGGCGGACCTGGGAATACGCCGCGGCGCCCGCTGATATGGAATCGTGCAAAAGAAAGCCAAGAAGAGCAAATCGGTAACCGGGCCGTCGCGGCTGTCGCGGTTTCGCGACTGGCTGACGCGCGTCGATCCCGGGCGGCAGCGGCGCTTCGGCGGGCTGGTGCTTTGGATCGCGCTGGGCGCGCTGCTCGTCGTCGGGCTGGTGGTGGGCATGCGGACGCTGGAACGCCGCGTGCTGACGGATCACTACCGCCACGGCCGGGGAATCGCCGCCCTCCAGTTGACCCACGTGCCGCGGTGGATGCCCGAGTCGCTCGCGCGGGAGATCCTGGCCGACATCACGCCGGCGGACCCGGACCTCGCCGATCGGTCGCTGGCGCAGCGGGTCTATGACCGCAGCCGGGCCAACGCGTGGGTGCGGTCCGTCCGGCAAGTGCACGTTCGCCCGTTCGAGGACCGCCCGGGCGGGGTGGTGCAGGTGTCGCTGGCCTATCGCCGGCCGGCCGCGCGGATCCGCCACGGCGCGCAGTACTTCTACGTCGACAACGAGTGCAACCGCCTGCCCGCCACGCAAGTGCCGCATTGGGTGGTGAGCTTCGACGACCGCCACGGGCGCGTCGCCCGGCAGGTCAGCTACATCGCGCGGGCCGAGGCGCCCGCCGCATGGCAGCCCGCGGCCAGCCAAATCCACTACGTGACCATCGACGGCGTGGCCACCGTTCCCCCCGCCACCGGTGCGCGGTGGGACGCGCCGGACCTGGCGGCCGCGCTTCGGCTCGTCGAACTGGTTCGCCACAAGTCGTACTATCCGCAGATCACGCTGATTGACGTCCGCAACCACGCCGCGCGAATCACGCGAAACGAGCCGGAATTGCGGATGTACGCCCAGATTGGCCGCGGTCGGCCGACGGACATCCGCTTCGGACGATTCCCCGCGCCCGGCGGGGGCGATTACGTGGTCAGCCCCGCGCGGAAGGTGTCCTACCTGGACGAGTACGCCGCCGACCATGGCGGGCGGGTCGCGGGCATCAACAGCTATCTGGACCTGCGGTTCGACCAGTTGCATGTCAGCATCCACTGACCTACGCCGCGCCGCGCCCAGCGACCCCCACCCGGCGCCGCCGTCCGTGCTCGCGGCGGCGTGGCGGCCGGCGGGATTGCTCTACCTTGCCGCCTGCCTGGCGGGTCTCGCGGCCGGACTGTACCCCGAGGCGATCTACCCCTCCCGCCGCGACGTGGTCCCCGCGCCGCTGCCGGCGCTCCAGGCCCTCGCCACCGCCCAGGTGCTGTTCATCCTGATCGTCCACCCGCTGATCGTCCTCCGTCGGGCGGACTTCGGCCGCATCCGCCGGTACGGGCCCGAGACGATCGTTGAGTCAGTCACGTGGCTGATCGCGACCGTGCCGCTCTACGTGGCCGCGGCGTACCTGGCCGACGCGACCGCGACGGACGTGCTGCGGACCGTTCTCTACGTTGCGTGCCTTTGGCCCGTCGCGTGGGCCGCCGGGGCAATCCTGCGGCGTTGCCGTGCGGCCAGGGCGCCGCTCCTGCTGTTGCTGCTGATCGTGGCCGCCGGGCCGGCCCTGTTCTACGTCCTCCGCGAGTTCATGCCCCTCTACCCGTCCGACTGGCTCTGGCAGGCCGCGCCCGCCACCGCCGCCTGGGACGCCGCCGCCAGCCGCGCCCCCAACCCGTTTCCCCAGCCCCTCTGGTCCCTCCTCCTCTGGCCCGCCTTCGCGCTGTGCCTGTTCGGTGCGTCCCTCGTAGTCCGAAGCCGCGCTGCGGCGCCCTGACGCGCTCTGTCTCCTGGGGGGCTCGCTATGCCAGCAGTTCCCACAGGATCTGCCAGTAGAGGAACGTGATCGCCACGGCGACGCCCACGCCGAACAGCATCGCACACAGAATGTCGTTCCCCAACTGCCTGGTATTCTCCGGCGGGTGGCTCTGCTGAACCGCGCAGGCCCGCATGATGTCGGCCTGTGTGATCGACGTCGCCGCCGCCACCGGGACCAGGCTGGGCTTCTCGAGCGTGGCCATGTTCCCTCAGTTGCCCGTCGTTGCCAAGCCGCGCAGTAACGCAACGAAGTCCCGGGCTTGGCCAAGGCGGTCGTGGATGTCACTGGTATCGAACGAGACGAGGGGGAGGTAGTCGGCTGCCTGTCGGTCCTCAAAGAGCCTGTGAAAGAAGCGCCCCCATTTCCTGTCGACGCGCTGCGTTCATACCCAGGAACGGTTGAATTCCGCCACCACGGCCGAGTGGCGGGCATACTGGCGACCCTCCGTCAGAAGCAACCCGCTAACGGCGTAGAAGCACGCGTAGTAGAGACGGTTCACAGTGAAGCTGAGATGGCCCGCGCGCAGTTCAAGGTCCGCGGAGGCGAGTGCTTGGTCGGCCCTGTTCAGCCACGCGGCAATCAAGTCGGCTCGGCTCGGGGGCGTGCTCATAGCTCGCAGCCGTCCCGTTCCACTTCGCCGTGGATCAGCATTTGGCTTGCCGCACCCTCCCGCCAATCCTGCAGGGAGGCGACGAGAGAGCGAAGGACGACGTCGTTCCGCACGTTGATGTCGAACACATGGTCCGAGATGCTTCGGCGAAGGCGGGGGGTCACCTCGCACGCCGTCAGGATGAGCAGGTCTATGTCCGAGTCTGGGGTCCCCTCCCCCCTCGCCCTGGATCCAAACAGCAGGACGCGGGCGACGGGAAGCTCGGACTTGAGAACAGAGGCCGCTTCTGCGACCGCGCGACGTTCCGTCTCGCTCAGATTGGCTCCGACGAGGGCTCTCATGTCGGCTTCCCGTTCCCGAACGGCAGTACACGTACCGCAATTATACCGTCTGTCTGCACATCAGTGAACCACGAGCTTGCCCCCAGCCCGCCTGCCCGTCGCTCTCATTGGTTGCTCGGCCTCGTCACCGCGCCCTGAACCGTGCAGGCGTCCTGCGTGACGGACAGGCCGAGCCTCTCGCCGGGGAAGGCCGTCCAGGGGCGACAGGGAGCCGGCAAAGTGAACGACCGGTTCGGTCGAGCCCGGCGACCTGGTCGTCTTCGTCACGCCCCGCGTCGTGATCGGCCCGGCGCAGTGACCGCCGCCCGGGCCGTTTGCGTCGCTGATTCGTGTCCTTGTGCTTGCCGTGCCCATACAAACTTTGTATAGTGTGGGCGTGACACGAGAAGGGCGGCCGATGAACAGGACCGTGAATCTATCGCTCCAGGACTCGCTCCTGGCCCAGATCGATGAGCTCGCCGAGCGGGAGTCTCGGTCGCGGTCCGAGTTGCTCCGCGAGGCGGCCCGGTTGTACATAGAACGGAAGCAACGGTGGGATGAGGTCTTCGCCCTGGGGGACGAGGTTCGCCGACGCCGCCGAATCACGCCGAAGACGGTCGCAGACGAGATCGCCGCCCATCGCAAGGGTCGATAGTCCATGCGCGTCGTCTGCGATACGAACGTGCTGATCTCGGCCATCCTCTACGGCGGCCGGCCGAGAGACGGACTGCAGGCACTCGTGGACGGCAAGGCGAACGGTTTCCTCTCGCCGGCACTCGAGCAGGAGTTCCGAGCGGTCCTGGGGAGGCGCAAGTTCGGCCTGTCGGCCGGGGAAGCCCATCTGATCTGTGAGAGGTTGACGGAGCTCTTCACGCCCGTATTCCCGCGCGAGGGCGTCTCCGTGATCGCAGCGGATCCCGCCGACAATGCCGTGTTGGCCTGCGCGATGGAGGCTCGCGCCGATTGCATCGTGACCGGTGACCACCATCTCCTGGACCTGGGCCAATACCGCGGCATCGCCATCCTGCGCCCGGCGGAGGCGCTGGAGCGGATGGGGAGAACCGAACCGCGCTGACTGACTGCGGACCAACGCTCGTCCGCCAGGTCATGGGACGGCGAGCGGGCGAGCCGCCCGTTTGCGTGCAGATTGACCGTGGCATACGAGGAGCCTCTACGTCGGGCCCGCCCCGTGCCACGAAGCCTGCTTTGCGTCAGGGCGCCGGGACCGGTGTGGGCAGCGGGAGTGTCGGAAGGCCCCTCAGGCCCGAACGGAGCAGCGCTCTCCGCAGCGCGGGGCGGTAGAGGAACGGGGACTTGGTGAGCTTCCAGAGGATGTTCGCGCGGAGGCGCCTCTCCTCGCACGGGCCGGGCCCGCTCCGATGATCGCCACGTCGTACACAGCCGCCTCCTGGATCTTCCACCCGCCGCGGCACGCCCCGCACGCTACGCGGGAGAACCCACCACCGGGGGGACATCCGGTTTGCGGTTCCCGGCTTCCGGCTCCTCGCCGTTCGGCGGCCGGCGGAAAAACGCGTGCCAGTCCACTCGCCCCGTCGCCTGCATCAGAACGAAGAGCGTCACGACGGCCGAGATCGAGACGGTCAGGCCCGTCCGCCCGGCCCAGAAGAAGGCGTACGAGAAGCCCACCAGGTACACCACCTGCGCCACGCCCGTGTAGACCAGCGCGAACTTCACCCCCGCCACCAGGCGCATGTACGAGACCACCAGCAGCACGCTCGCCGCCGCGGCCGTCCAGAATGCCGTGTGGATGTCCATCACGTCGGCGAGGTACGCCAGCAGGATGTGGAACGCGAAGAAGCCCGCGGCGATGAACAAGTAGTGCATCGGGTGCAGGCGGAGGCCCTTGAGCACCACCACCGCGAACAGCACGGTGAAGAAGAACAGCAGGCTCACCGGCGCGAAGAAGCTCATCCGCGCGGCGATCGGCCCGGCGTTGGGGCGTTTGGGCATGGCGATGCCGATCGACTGGGCCGTGATCAACCGCGGATACTCCCACGCCGCGCGCATCCCGCCCCCGGTGGGCGTCGCCCGCTGCTTGGGGCTCAGCGTGCCGCGCGGATAGTCGATCCGGGCGAAGTCCGTTGTGACGGTCAGGGAGAAGTCGCGCAGCTCGTTGAGCTGCCCCGACGAGGGGACGACCGTCTTGTCGCCACGCTGCCGGGCCTGCGGGGCCCCGCCCGGGCAGTACAGCCACAGGTCCTGCCCGCCGGTGACGTATTGGACCGTCACCACGTGCTCGGCGCCCTCGGCGAGCTCGACCGCCAGCCGCCCCGACGCGATGTCGCCCGGCGAGATGGGCTCGTCGTTGCCGTCGACCGTCATCGACAGCGCGTGGTACGTCGCCGCCCCGGCCGGCAGGGGGAAGACGAACTGCCCGCCGGCTGCGGGCACTCGGTACTCGCCCGCGAAATCCACCTCGAACGTGCTGTACCACAACAGGCCCTTGTAGCGGTGCTCGTGGCGGAGGTCCGCGGTGACCGTGCTGGCCAGCGGCAGCGCCCGCGGCCGGCCGCCTTCGTCCTCGCCAAGGTACGGCGAGGCCTGGGCCAGCACCTCCGGACCCCACAGGCTGGCCATCTCCGCCGAGAGCGATTCGTCCAGGTCGCTCGTGCGAAGCTCGACCGTCGCGCCCAGCACCCACCACCCGGCCGTCACGGCCGCGAAAATGATCCCGATCGCCACAAATCGTCCGATACTCATGCTGTTCACTCCGTCCCCGCTACTTCGCTTGGTCCAGGATCTCCTGGAGGAGGTTGACGTAGTTGGCCAGGGCCCGTTTGCCGCGGGCCGTCTGCGCGACGGTCGTTCGCGGCGTCTTGCCCCGGAACGCCTTGGTGATCTTGACGTACCCGGCCCGCTCCAGCGCGGCGAGATGGGTCGAGAGGTTCCCGTCGGTCAGGCCCAGTTGGGCCCGCAGCTCGACGAAATCCAGCGACGCGACCCCCGTCAGCGTGGCCATGATCGCCAGCCGCGTCCGCTGGTGGATCGTCTCGTCAATCCGGTCGTGTGGGGGTTTGCCGGTCAATGGCCTTCGGTCCACAGATTGCGCGAATCGCACGGGCTGTCCGCGGGAGGGAACGGACGGGAAGCGGTGCGGCATCGTACCGGTCTGCGTCTGCCATGCCGGGGCTTCTCCGCCCGGTTGTCTTCGCGATATCCGTGCAACTTGCGGACTCCTTCTTCGAGCAGCCTATCCGCCGTGGCGGAGCCAGACGGCCAGGCCGTAGACCAGGTGGAAGCCGCCGAACGTCCCGCCCAGGGCCCAATAGGGGTGGGCGTGGAAGGCGGCCGCGGCGATCAGACCGGCCAGGAGGAACGCCACGGCGAGGATACGCACCTCCACGGGGCTGAACAGCCCCACCTGCCACAGCGCCAGGCCGTACGTGACCATCCAGATCGCGGGGATCAGCCCCCAGAGGTTGGGGCCCTGCCCGGCCCACCAGCGGTAGACGATCGCCCCGGTCAGCCCCACGCAGACGACGAAGGGCGGCAGGATCGTCCACAGGATGCGCCGCTTGACGTCCGACCAGAACGGCATGCCACGCTTCCGTTCGCGGAGACGCGTCAGGACCACCGCGGCGGCGAAGGCGGCGAGGAACACCCCGGCCCATACGGCGACGTTGATCTGAACGGCCCGGACGGGCGAGTACGCGTGCGAGACGTACCAGTCGGCGGCCACGCCCGCCAGCGCGGCGCACCCGGCGAGGATGCCCGACAGCCCGCTCATGGTCGAGTAGCGCACGGGGCGCTCCATCAGCCGGCGTATCACCTTCAGCTCTTCCGCGGCCCGTTCGGCGTCCATAGGCGAGGTCTCCGGATGCGGCGGTGCAATACTTTGTACCACAAAGTACTTTGCAGATCCAGGCCCCCGGGTTCGGGATTGACCGAGTTTTTTTCTCGACCTGCCGCCGCCGGCTGGCGCGCGGGCCGCTTGCGTGCGAGGGATCGCGTTCGTAGGATACGCCGCGTTGGAGAGCGCCTTGGCCTTGTGAAAGGACCGACCCGATGGAGTGCAAGAAGGAACAGAACGCCGAGAGCTGCGCCTGCACGTACGCGTCCTGCGGGCGGCGCGGGGTCTGCTGCGACTGCATCTCGTACCACCTGAAAATGAAGCAGTTGCCCGGCTGCTGTTTTCCCCCAGAGGCCGAGAAGACCTACGACCGGAGCTTCCAGAGCTTCGCCAAGGCGTGGAACCTGTAGCGGCCCGGCGGCGTTCGGTGGGCGGGGCCGATCCCCCCGCGCCCGGAAGACCGAGGCGCCCGAACGCGCGCCCATGGGGGATTCGAGATCGGGGCCGGCGCGTCCGCTTGCGACGACAGGCGGCGAGGCCGCCTTTGCGCCGGTCGGGCATGGACGCGACGCGCCAGGGCGGGTAGACTCCCCCCGTCCGGAATTCCCATCAGGAAGAACGGTGAAGCACGGTGCGTTCGAGACCCGAACCCATGCGGTGCCCATGCGTTGGCATGGCCGCCGCGCAGGAGACCCGATGATGTCGATCCCAAAGACGGCCCTGAAGTGCTGGACCGTTGCCGTGGCGGTGGGGGTGCTGACCTGCGCGTATCTATCCGCGGCCGCGTCGAAGGACTCGGCTAAAGGGCGATTCCAGGCGATCGTCGAGCGCAACGCGGCGAACATCGAGAGGCGCTGCTCGGAGGAAGAGATGAAGGCGATGTCCGCAAAGAGCTTTCCCATGCACCCGATCGCGGTGTTTCATTCCCCGCTGACTCCGAAGACCGGCGCGCCGCGTCAGGGCCGGCTGGCCCCGGAGATCAAGGCGACCATCGAGGTCTTCCCGGAGTACGAGGCGTGCGTGGAGGGGTTGGAGTCTTTCAGCCACATCTACGTGCTGTTTGCCTTCGACCGAAGCGGGAAGTGGACGGCGAAGGTCCACCCGCCGCGGGCGAAGAAGGCGCGCGGGCTGTTCTCCACCCGCAGTCCGAACCGTCCCAATCCGATCGGCCTGACCGCGGTTCGCCTGGTTGGGCGGGAGGGCCGGTTCCTTCACGTGCAGGGCGTGGACGCCTTCGATAACACCCCGGTCCTGGACATCAAGCCCTACGTCGGAAGCATCGACAGCTTCCCCGACGCCGGCAAGAAGGGGGCGAAGGAACTGGGACTGCCGGAGAAGCAGTAGCACGCGGTCGGGGACCGGGCCGGGCCGGGCGTACCGCCGCATCCGGCCGCGGTCATGGCCGGGCACGCTGCCGCTTGACGAAGGGCGGTTCCGGCGGCGGGACGAACCGGGCTCGCCTCCACTCGGCCAGGATCCGCAGGTAGAGGTACGGGTCCGCCCAGGTGGCGGCCGGCTCGACGACGGTCGTCTCCGGCCATTCGTTCCAACTGGTGACCAGGAGGAAGTCGGCCCCGGCCTCCTCGGCGGCCCGGAGGTAGTCCCGAAGGGTCTGCCCGTCCCGTCGCGGCATGAGATAGGGCTGCGGGTTGAACCGCCGGTTGTCGTGGCCGGGATGCACGGGCAGGAGCATCTTGTGCCCGGCCTCGTGGGCGAGCTTCGTCATGTGGCGGTACTTGCCGATCAGCTCCTCGTAGCGGTGGGCGCGGAAGTTGCTGAACGCGCTGTAGAAGCCGAAGCCGTCCACGCCCGTCTCGGCCAGCCAGTCGGCGGGGATCGTCTTGACGCGGTCGGCCTGTCCGGCGGCCTGGGCCCGGGGATCGTGGGCGATCTTGTCCACGATCCAGTACACCGGCCCGACGGCCGATTCGACGTGACGCTTGAGCCGGGCAAACTTCGCGGGCGTCAGCGACGGACGAGCCGCCACCTGGTAGAGGTACACCGCCGGTCTGCCGCCCACGCGAAGGTAGGCGGGGCTGTCCTTGTACTTGCCCAGGGCGCGGGCGAGCATCTGCTGGTACTGCGCGAAGTCGCTGTGATACTGGGCGCGCTCGTCCAGCAGCGCCACCTTGAAGCCGTGCTTCTCCGCCGCGGCGAGAATGCCCGTCTCAAAGGACCGGTCCCGCCCCCGGAAGCGGTCCCACCAACTGACGAGGAACGCGTCGATACCCGCGGCCTTGGCCAGCGCCACGTGCCAGGCCGCCACGGCCGGGTCGCCGCTGTCGTAGAGCCCCGCCAGCGGGTAGGCCGCCGACGAGAGGGGCGGCTCGCCGGGTCGGCGCGTCCTTCGGGCCTCGGGCGATGCCTGCGCTTCCTTGCGGGTCCAGTTCGACCAGGGCGACTGCTTGTCTTCGCCGGTGCGATACCAGACGTAGTAGCAGGCGAGCAGCATCGGCCGGGCCCGCCCGGCAGGGGGCGTGGCGCGCCCAATCCGCGGGCAGGGCACCGCCAGCCCGATGAGTACCCACGTGAGGGTCCGTTTTGCCATGGCGTTCGTCGTGTTCTGTCGGCGGCTGTTCCGCCGGTATCGTATCGCCTGCCTCCGTGGCTCGCGACCCGGTACGTTCCTCGCGCCGGTATGCGAAGCTCCCCGTGACGGAATGGCAGTGCCCGTCGAGAACGGACGATGTCGGATTCTCCTACCGGCCGAAACCGGTTCGCCGACGTCCGGGAGGGGCTCAGGAAGCTCGCCTGGACCTTCGCGGCCGCATGAGGTCCCTCCCCTTTCTCGTCAGCGCGCACTGTCTTTCTGCGCCGGAGCGAGCACCGCTCCACGAAGCAGCTTTCGCGCCGCCTCGACGGACGTGTTCGGCAGAAGCAGCGCGACCCGGTGGCCGCCGATCGGCAGGGAAACCCGCCCGGCAGAGCGCGTGAGGGGAACGGGGCGGCCGGTGATGTCCACGGCCTGCGCCGCGGCGGCACGGCCGGGCAGGACCAGCTCACACTCTCGGCCGAGAAAATGCCACAGCGTCGCCACGGCCCCGCCTGCGGTCGCGCCCACCAGGCCGCGGACCGCCTTGCCCCCCGCGATCCCGTCGAGCGGCCGGGCCTCCACGAACGCCGGCGCCCCGCCGGGCCGGCGATGCAGGAGTACGAAGTCCTTGCCCGCCTCGCCCAACGGCTTGCGCTGCTCTGCCGGGACGCGCCCGGCCGCACGAAGCGCCTCGTACGCGCCGACGATCTCCAGCACCCCGCCGGTCAGCGGGTGGGCGTCCATCTGCCGGAAGCTGGTCTCCAGGGAGATCGGCGCGTCGTGGGCCAGCGACTTGCACAGGAGGTACTCGATCTCGTCGAGTTGGAGGCCGTCGGTGTGCTTGCCTTTCGGCCAGATTCCGAACCAGCCCAACTCGCCGGGCATCATGTCGTCGCCGACGCTCCGCATGTAGCGCACGGAGCGGTCGATGTGCTCGCGAACGGTGGGCCACTGCTCCACCTTCGCCCCCGAGAGGATCCGCCCGTGCAGCGTATTGAGGTACGTGTCGACCGTGCCGCTCCGCGTGAAGGACGCCCACAACTCGTGCGTCATGATCGTGCCCATGTGCACGAGCGGGCGCTTGCGGAACTTGCCCATCGCCACGGCCTGGAACTTGGAGACGTAGTGGTGGAAGCGCCGGCGGTCGACGTCCTCCCCGCCGTCGAAGTAGACCATGTCGAAGCCGCAGGCGTTGAAGATCGCCGCCAAGCGGTCCGTGGTCTCGTCGAGCAGGTCGGTCTCCTGGTCGATGATGTAGCCGTTGATGCAGCCGTCGACGCCGTAGTGGCGGGCGGTCGTCCCCGCGCGGTGACCGGCCGGCCGGGTTCCCCACGCCCCGCGCTTGCAGCCGAGGAACGTGTGCCACGCCCCCCGCGGGCCGACGGACTCGTACTGCACGATCTCGTCGTCGAGGACCACTTCCCGGTGCTTGCGCACGCCGCCCTCCCACGTCTTCTGCGTGGCGACGGGCGAGCCGGGCCAGTCGCGCAGGTCCGAGGCGGTGCGGATCTGCCGGTCCTGTGGCCCGATGTCGCCCGCAAGTTCCGCGGTGCGGTCGGTCCAGAAGCGCCGGTCCGGCACGGGCGTGACGTACGCGTCGGTCTTGGAGACCTTCGAGGCGAAGCAGTGCATGCCGACGAGGATCCCCGCCTCGTGCAGCTTGCCGACCGCCCGCCGCAGGCTCGCGACGCCGTCGGGGTACGGGTCGGTCCGGAACGTGTAGTGGCCGACCGTTCGACACCAGGAGTGGGAGATCATCATGACCTGGCGGATGTTCGTCCGGCGGCAGAGGTCGATCACGCGCGGCACGTCGCGCTCGCCGAAGCGGAGGAACCAGTAGCTCTGCCGCGCGACCGGCAGCGTTCGCGAGAGGCGCCCGGTTGTGAGGTCGGCGTTGCGGGGCTGGCCGCACCCGGCCGCGAGCTTGCCCAGGATGCCCGGCAGCTCGTCGGGCGGGGCTGCCACGACCGCCGCGGCGGCTCCCTCGAGCTTCGGCCCGGGGCGGTCCTGCGTCTCGGCGGTCAGCTCCGTCCACGCCCCGCGGCGGATCGGGCGCCCGTGTGTCTGGAGGTTCATCCCCCGCACGCAGACGGCCAGGCGGTCGTTCCACGCGGCGTTCAGGCGCGGGCCGACGCGCGCGGAGATCGCCACGGGCAGGCGGAGTAGGCGCAGGCGTTTCGGCCGGTCGCCGACCACGCCGGTCAACCGGAAGGCGATCCAGTCCGGCTTGGTCGTCACGGCGAACGTCAACTTCGTTCCTCCCGCCAGTGTGATCGTCAACTGCTTGCCGCTCACCGCCGCGCTCACGGCAGACCGCGGCTTGCCGTCGATCTGCGCATCGGCGAAACGCACTTTCGCGCCTTGGGGCAGCAGGGCCCGCCCCGTGGCCTTGTCCGCGATCCCCTGCCAGACGGCGTCCGGGCCGAGCGCCAGGCTCAGCCGGGCGTTCTGGAAGGCGATGGTCCCGGTCTCCGCTTGCACGGTGCCCGCGAGCGCCAGGCCGAGCGCGAGCAAGGCGGTGTGCTTCATGACGTTCTCCTTCGTTCCATGCCCTTCCGGATCGCGGCGGCCTCCGGGTCCGCCCGCGCCCGAGGATAGGCCGGCCCGGCCGGGAGGACAAGACTTGCGGGCACTGGCGACAGAGGGCAGGATAGCGCCTCGATCGACAAGGACCCCAGGCGAAGGACGGACGGATGAAGGTGCTCTATATCGGCGGAACGGGCGAGATCTCGTACGAGTGCGTAAAGCGCGACGTTGCGCTCGGGCGGGAGGTGGCGGTCTTCAACCGCGGGCGAAACGACGAGCCGCTGCCGGACGCCGTGCGTCGAATCACCGGCGATCTCGGCGACGACGCGGCCTACGCGAGACTCGGGCAGGAGAAATGGGACGTCGTCTGCCAGTTCCTCGCCTACCGCATGGAGACCGTGCGGCGCGACGTGGAGGTCTTCGCGGGCCAGTGCGGGCAGTACGTGTTCATCTCGTCGGCGTCGGCGTACCAGAAACCCCCGCAGCGGCTGGTGGTCACCGAGGACGTGCCGCTGGTCAATCCGTACTGGCCCTACAGCCGCACAAAGGCCGCGATGGAACGGTACCTCATGGACCAGCACGCCGCCGGGCGGATTCCCGTGACGGTCGTCCGCCCCAGCCACACGCTGCGGTCCCGGTTCCCCGGGGGCATGGCCCGGGGGGACGACTGGGCGTGGCGGATGCTCCAGGGCCGGCCCGTCCTCGTTCACGGCGACGGCACGAGCCTCTGGACGCTGACGCACAGCAGCGACTTCGCGGTGGGCTTTTGCGGCCTGCTGGGCGCCGACAAGGCCCTCGGCGAGGCCTTCCACGTCACGCGGCACCTGGAGTCGCACACGTGGAACGAGATCACCGCCGCGGCCGGGGCGGCCATCGGCGTCGAGCCGAAGATCGTGCACGTGCCGTCCGAGACGCTCATTCGGTACCGCCCCGACTGGGCCGGGCCGCTGCTGGGCGACAAGACCTGGTCCGTGCTGTTCGACAACAGCAAGACGATGGGCGTCGCCGGGCGGTACGAGTGCAAGGTGGGCCTGGCCGAGTGCATGGAACGGGCGGCCGAGCACTGGCGCCGCCGCGCCGACGCCTACCAGCCCGACCCGGACACGCACGCGCTGCTCGACCGGATCGCCGCCGAGCAGTCCGCCCTGGGCGGGTGACGTCCCGCCCGGGCCGAGGGGGTCCTTCGTGGGAGTCGGCAGCGTGGAGTAGGGCAACGAGGCGAAGGCCCGTTGCCTTCGGCAGGCCCACGACCGGCCTCAGCGCCCGCCGCACACGAACAGGTTCTTCGCCGCGGCGAGGCGGCACTTCTGGTACTTGGCATACGCCTCGGCCGCGCGGAGGTGGATCGTCGCGGCCGGCTCGCCCGCCCCCCAGGCATGGAGGACGGCGTCCAGCGTGTAGGCCTCGGGGGCCATCAGCCCGGACGTGGTGATCAGCGGGGGGCATCCCGCGCGCCGCAGCGGCTCGGCGAAGTACGGCGCGGACTTACAGGCCAGGACGACCGCGCCGCCGGGATTCGGGCCGGGACCGTCCGTCGGCAGATGCGCCGGCGGATCGTCCATCATGCCGTTGTGCCCGACGAAGCAGACCAGGTCGGCCGCCCCGCCGGCGCGGAGAATGACCTGCCCTCGCCCCCGCCCGACGGCCACGGTGCGCACCAGGCGACCCGCCGCGGCCTCGAGGAACCGCCGCAGCGCCAAGCTCATCTTCGAGCCGTCGTAGGCCTCGGCCAGGACGTAGACGTTGTTCGCCCGCCCCGCGCCGCGGAAGAGCGTCATGGCCCGCAGGGCCCCGCGGTCCTGGAGGCTGACGGCGATCTCGCCGGTGACCTCTTCCCATCGGCCCGACTTGTGGAAGAACGTCTTCACGCCGTACATCGCGCCCCAGTGGAGGTTGCCGGCCGCGTCCTGCCCGTTGCCGAGGGCCGCCGGAACGGGGGCAATGCCCTGGTGTTTGTTGTCGCACAGACAGACGATCACGTGCGCGAGGCGGTAGCCGCGCGCGGCGCCCGAAGCGGGCGTCCCGGCAACAGGCTGAGTGCTCTGGGCAGTCGGCGTGCCGGCCGGCCGAGACGCTGCCGTTCGCCGAGCCGTGCGCGTCGGAATCGGGGCGGTCTCGTTCCCGCAGCCGCCCAGCAGCGCAAGGCAGCAGCAGGCCCAGAACACGGTTCGGCTCTTGCCACGAGCGATATCGATCACGGCGTTCCCTTCCGAACGACACTCCTGCTACAGGAACGCGCCGGCGCCTCGTCGGTTTCGCCTACCCCGCGTCGGCGGTGAACAACGTGTTCGTCCACGCGCGCCGGCCGGAGGTGTCCTCGATCTCCAGGTACGCCCATCGCCAGTCGTCGGGCAGCTCGAAGGCCGCCTCCGTGAGCGTCTGCCCTCCGAAAGAGCCGACCCGCTTGCCGAGGAACGCCGGTCCGACGAGGCGGGCGAACGCGACGGGCGAGGTCTCGATCCAGACTCTCTTGCCGGCCAGGCGGATGCCCTCGAACGCCGGCCCGCACGAGGAGTAGAAGTTCCCCGCCCGGATGGCCGCGTCGATGGCGCCGGCGGTGCGTTCCGGCGCGTTGACCACGATCCACCCGCCGTTCCAGCCGGGATGCTCGGGCAGGACGTGGGCGTCGTCCACCGCGAAGGCGAGCGTGTCGGCGTTGGCCTCCAGCATGGCCGTCCAGTAGACGCCGCCCTCGCTCTTGCCGTTTAGCCAACGGCAGACGTGGTTATAGACCTCCACGCCGTCGAAGCCGTGGCGAAGGGCGTCGTCGAGATTGCCCCCGCACCAGTGCGGATGGGCCAGGATCCGCAACGCGCCTTGCTGCCCGCAGGCATCCATTGCTCGTGCCAGCCCCATCTCCCGCTCGATGCCCTCCACCCGGCCCAGGCAGACCACGTGGAACCACTGCCCGCGCTCGTCCTGCCCGTCCAGCTCGATGCCGTCCAGCCACAGCAGGGGATACTCCTGCGAGTCGCCTGCAACGTCCGATGCGGCCCAATGGTCGGTTCGGTAGAGGAAGTCGTAGCCTGCCCCGGCGTACATGTCCGCCAATTCCGCGAAGGACTTGCCCCCGTCGCTGGCGGTGCTGTGCACGTGCACGTTGCCCTTCCACCACCGCCCCGACATGTCGTACCGAAACCGTATCACAGTAGAACCTCCACCAAAACAAGGACTTAAGGCCAGGTCTATCGAGTGCCTCGGCCTCGACAGCATACCACGAACGTCCCTCGCGGGGCGCGGATCGGATCCCGAGGAATCTCGGAAAACTCTTGATTCGCCCCCCCGTGCGTCCCTAGACTACCGCGATTGCTTTCGGTGCTTCCGGGCTTTCGCGCGGCCGGTCGCCAAGGTCGCCGCGCCCCAGTTGCCGAAAAGCTGCCAAGCGGTGTTGGCTTTCTGCCGATGAAGGAACAGGCGGGACGGCACCAGGTATGACGATTTCGCCCAGGCGGGTTGGGACCCGGCCGGGCGATAGAGGAAAACAGATGGCGCTGAGGCAGTTGCTTCGTCCGACCAACCGGCGGGTTCGGTACTTCGTCGGCGTCTTGCTGTTGGGGCTCTTCTGCATCCAGTGCATCCCTGCCAACGAGGCCGACAGCGGCAGCGTCCTGATTGCCCGCACCCACTCGGAGAATCCCGAGGACGCCGTCGCCCAACTCACCCGCCTGGCCGAGACCGATCACATCGCGCTGCTGGAGCAGTGCCTCCAGCGCGCC
>Ga0272441_10000564_pt1 | contig 84157 bp, 75 predicted proteins | sample SSMProp6N_FD_193582 | JGI IMG/M metagenome (GOLD analysis project Ga0272441, IMG submission 193582) | Marine sediment archaeal communities from Little Sippewissett salt marsh, Falmouth, MA, United States - SSM-Prop-6N | ecosystem: Environmental > Aquatic > Marine > Wetlands > Sediment ...
TCGAATATCTTCGATTTCAACAGTTTTCATCTGAAGATATTCTTCTTTTAATTTTAACTGTTCTTGCTTTTCTTCAAGTTCTGTTTTAAACCAATTTAGTGCTGATTGTGTTGCTTTAAGTTCTTTATGAACCTCTTCAAATTCTGTTCTCTTGGAACTAAGCTCTGTTTGTCTTAATTGAAATTCTTGCTGCATTCTTTCAAATTGATCCTTGACATGAATTAATTCTTCCCGATTTGCTGAAAACTCCTGGCGGAAAGATTGGGCGTCATCTTTTCTGTTTTTAAGTTCTTCTTCTTGGCGTTCTAATTGTGTTTGAAGTTGAGTAATGGTAAAATTCTTCTCTTCCATTTGTTGATCAATAGTTAGAAATGATCTGGTTTTTTTCTCTAATTCTTCCCGAAGATGTACAATTTCTGTTTCTTTTTTATTTAATTCTTCTTCTCGTATTGTACATTTGCGTTGCAGTTTTTCTACTTCAGCCTTTTTTTCCTCAAGTAATTGTTCCCGTTTCTTTTGTTCATCAACTAATGAATCAAACTCGGTACTCTTTGTTTCAAATGCTTGTTGAAGTATCTGTAGCTCTTCTTGCATTTGTGTTAAGATATTTTCTTTGTTGTTTACATCTTTAAAAATTTGATGAAAATCATGTTTTGTCTGTAAAAGTTCAGTTGTTTTTAGTTCAAGATCCCTTTTATGTTGTTTTACGTCCTGTTCTTTAATAGAAAGAAGACTTTCTTTTTCTTGTAATCCATGGTGTAATTGCTCAATTTCTTCAGACCTTTTGGTAAGTTCTTGATGTAATTGTTCAATTTCTTTGGAGTTTTGAGAGAGTTCCTGATCTAACTCATGCAACGCCTTCTCCTTTTGTTGAGTTTCAAGTTGTTTTTCTTCTAAGACAGTTTTCAAGCTAGAAATTGCATAGTCTTTTGCTTTTCCCTCTTCCTTAGCGTTCAATAGTTCAGATTCCATAGCTTTGATTTCACTATCAACGACACTTAATTTTCTATAAGAATCTTGGAATCTCTTACTTAATTGATCAAAATCTGCTTGCTTTTTCTCAAGTTCTACTTGTAAACCAATAAGATTACTTTTATCCTCAACAACCATCACCGATCCATTGAAGCTTCCGGTGCTATCAAGGAGTGGAATTTGAGTAACATCGGCTAGTAATTTAGTACCATGTTGATCTTGTATGGTTTGAGAATGTAATGTAATTCGTTTTTTATCCTTTTGAGAACGTTCTGTAAGAGATTGTATATTTAAATTAGCTAGAGCATGGATATCAGTAATAGTAAATGATTTATTGCTGGTTAGTTGTAAACCAAAAAGGTTTTCAGCTTGCTTATTCCAAGAGGTAATACATTGGTCTTTATTGAACATTATCACAGATGAGGTAATATTCTCCTTTATATTATCAAAAAGAAATTCCACAAAATCTTTCTCTTCTTGTAGTTGAGCAATTCTTTCTGCTTTTTCTGTTATTTGAGATTGTTGTTGATCGACCTCTTTATTTAATTTATCAATAACTCCTGAACGCTGGATGAGAATGGTTTGTTGTTGAGTAAGTTGAGCTTTCACATCATCGATAATTTGATTTCTAATTTGAATATCTTCTCGAAGTGCAGAGATTTCACCTTCTTGAAGTTCATTTTTTGACTGAACTGAGTTTAGTTCTTTAGAGGTTACTTCAAGTTCATGTTGAAGTTCATCAACCTCACTTCGTAAGTGAATAATTTCTTCAAATTTTTTATTTATTTCATCATTTCTGAATTTCAAATCCTGTAAACGATCTTCAAGATTGATTTGAAGAACATCAATTTCTTGATCTTTTTGCTGAAGCGTAAGTTTTGATGTTTGGAGTTCATCACTTTTTATTTGCAGTTCATTTCTAATTTTCTCTACTGTATCTTGTAATAATTGCATCTCATCTGTTTTAATAAGAAGATGGGTTTGTTTCTCATGAAGTTGATTTTGTAGATTTTCAATGATTTGGCTTCTAACTTCTAGTTGTTCACCTAAATCATTAATTTCTTCTTTCTGTTCTTCATTTTTTAATTTAATAGTTGTAAGTTCATTATTTTTTTGGACAATCTCTTGATTCTTAAATTCAATATCTTGTTTTAATTCAATAGTTACTTTTTTCATTTTTGATAAATCAATCTGCGCTAACTGAATGTCTTCTAATCGTCCTTCCAATTCAGTTTGTACAAAAGTTAATTTTCTTTCCTTTTCTTCTAATTTATTTGATATATCATAACAATTCTTTGTTTGTTCTTCCAGTTGTTGCTGAATTTCATAAAAATCTGTTTGTAATTCATCTAGAGTATGTGTTTTTTCGATTAGGATTGTATGTAACTCAAAATTTTCCACATCTTTATCCTGTAGTTCTTGTTCCATTCGATTTGTTTGTTCTTGAACCTCAAAAAAATCTGACTGTATCTTGTCAATGATTTTTGTGTTCTGGATAATCTCTGTTTGTTTTTCATGGAGTTGATTTTTTAAATCTTCAATAATCTGATTCCTCGTTTCGAGATTTTGAGTAAGGGTTTGTATTTCTTCTAATTTAGTTTCAAATTCTTGATTCAATTCATCTAGTTTCTTACTTTTTTTCTGAAGAGAGTCATTTGTAGTTTGCAATTCGTCCTTTGTCTCTCTTAATTCTGTGATATTTGGTTTTGATTTTTCAAATTCAAGTTCGGATGCAAGATGGTGGATTTTATCTTGTTTTAGATTGAGCTCTTCTTCCATATGAAAAATCTGTTGATTTTTCTCGTCAATGACAGTTTGCATTTGTTCAAGTTCGATTCTCTTGTGCTGAAGATCACTTTCTTGTTGAGCAAATTCGTTTTTCAAATGAATAACAAGGTCCTGCTCCTGTTTGAGTTGTATCTTAGAATCAGTAATTATTTGTGTTTTTTCTATAATTTCTTGTCGAGATTGCTCTAGCGCTTCCTGATGTTGATTTTTCTCCTCTCTCTTAACTACTAACTCATTTTTAATTGTTACAATTTCACTGTTCTTAACTTCAAGAATTCTTTCTTTTTCTTGAATCTGTTGTTCCATCTGCTGTATCTTTTCTTGTAAAATATTTTGTTCTTCCAGAGCTTTTTCATTATTATTAATTTCTTCAACAAGAGTTGATTGTTGTTGTGTCAATTGATTTTTCAATTCTATAACAATATTGTTTTTGTCGGCTAACTCATCCTGTAAAGAGTCAAGAATTTCTTGTTTTTGATCAGAGACTTTTTCCATTTCATTAATTTGTTGTATTTTATCTTGTAATTCCTTTTGATTTTGTAGAAAAACTGTTTTTAATTCCTCTAATTCAGTGGCTGTAGAAAATAAATGATCTTGTTCAAATGATAGTAAATTGTTCAATTTTGAGATTTCCTCTTCTTTTTCTTTTAGCGTCTTTCGTTCTGTTTCGAATTGTGAATTAATATTTTCCAGTTCCAAAAATAATACTTCCCGCTCCTTTTCCTGTGATTCGATAGTTACTCTTTGTAGATTGATTTCTTCATCTCGACTTTCAAGTTCTTTTTTGATATGTTCAAGTTCACTGATCACATTTTCAAATGTGTCTATTTTTTCATTTAGTTCTGTTGTTTTTTCAATAAGATCTCGGCTAATATCGTCAAGTTGGTGATTCTTGTTATTTAATTCTCTTTCAATTGAATGAAGTTGATTTTGAAATGTTTCAATTTCGTTTTCTGTTTGTTCAAACTGAGCTGTCTTTTCAATTAGTTGAGTTTGTTTCTCATGAATTTGCGTTTGCAGATCATGTATAATATTATTCTTTGCAGCAATTTTCCCTTCAGATTCTACAAGCTGAATCTGTTTTTCTTCAAGTTCCTTTTTTATAGCAGAAATATGATTTAATTGATTATTTAACTCAGCATTTCTAAATTCGAGATCGTTTAAACGGTCATCTAACTCTTTTTTCGAATGCTCAATTTCAAAATCTCTTTTTTCTAGTTCCTTTTGATAAGAAGTAACTTCGTTATTTCGTATATCCAAGTTCTGTTGTATTTGTTGTATCTCTAAATGGAGACGTTGAAGTTTGTCGGATTTTTCGTTTAAAAACGACTCTTTTTCAGTAAGCTGTTGTTGAAGTCCATTGATAGCTTCGTTCTTGGTTTCTCTCTCAGCTTCCATATTAGTAATATTCTCTTGAGAAGTTGCTAGGTTTTCTTTGAGAGTTTCTATCTCGTTAACGTGCTCAAGAAGACTGGCATGATTATCTGTGACTTGTTGTGTTAAGTTACTGAGTAGATCATTTTTTTGTTTTATTTCTTCCTCAAGTTCAATGATCGATTCTTTTGTATCCTCAACATTTTTTTCAAGAACCATTACTATCTTGTTTTTCTTGTCAAGCTCATCGTTTCTATAATCAAGATCTTTTGACCGATCATTTAATTCCTGTTCTAATTGATGAATTTTTTCTTCTTTTCCTTGCATTTCTTTAGTTATTTCATCGATTTCTTGTTGTTGATCTTTTGTATGAATCATTATATGTTGAAGCTCTTTTTTCAATTCTCTTATTTGCCTTCTCTTCGGATGATCTTTTTCTTTTTCAAATTCATTCTGTATTTTTGCTAATTCATTTTTTTTGGTAATAAATTCATCTTGTTTCTGTTGAAGCTGTGATTCTAAGGTTGATAATAGCTCTTGTTTTTGATGTAATTCATTATTTCGAAATTCAAGATCCTTTTTTCGATCATCAAGTTCAGTAAGAATATTTTCAATTTCTTGGTCCTTTTTCTTGATTTGTTGATTACGTTGCTGTAATTCATTTTGTTCATGGTTTAATTTTTCTTTAACACTATTAAAATTCGTTTGTAAAATTTCTATCTCACTAGTTTTTTCTGCAAGTATTGTTTGGCTTTCCATGAATTGATCTTTCGTTTCTTCAATAATTATATCCTTAGATTCAATTTCTTTTTGAAGTAAAGTGATTTGAGTAGTTAGCCTATCGATTTCTACTTGTATTTTCTCATTAATGTGACTTTTTTCAAGAAATAGTGTCTGTTTTTCTGAAAGCTGTGATTGAATATCCTTTATTATTTCGTTTTTAGTGTCAATGTCCTCTTTAAGTGATTCGATATGTATTTTTTTTTCCTGTAAATCTTGTTCAAGTTCGGATATTTGACCCTGTTTTTTATTAAGCTCATCATTTCTAAATTGAATATCTTTTATTCTCTCCTGAAGTTCAAGATTCTTTACTGAAAGATCTTCTTCTTTTTTCTTGATATCTTTATTTAGTTGTTGGATTTCATGAGTTTTCTTTTCCAGGTCTGAATGAACTTGTTTTATTTCATTCTGTAGTTGTTCAATGTCCTGTACTTTCTTATCTAAAATTGATTGCCTATTTTCTAATTCTGTTGAGAGATTATTTATTTTTGTATTTTTTGATTTTATTTCATTTTCTAAAGCATCTATTTGTTTACTTCTTTCCTCAATTTCTTGCTCAAGCGTAACAATCTGTTCCTCTTTCTTCTGCAATTTTTGATTTTTCAATTCAATATCCTTAACTTTCTCAGAAAAAATTTCTTGTAAATTTTCATTTCCACTAATTTGATTACGTAAGTGTTTGATTTCTTCTTCTTTTGTAGTAATCTCTTTTACTTTTTCTTCAAAATCTTTTTTAAGTTTTGAAATTTGATGAGTATTTTCCTCAAGTTTTGTACGATTACTTAATAGTTCTTCTCTAACATCTTCAATTTCTCTGTTTCTCCTGTTAAGATGTTGTTGTTTTCTTTTTAATTCATCACGAAGTTGTTGTATATCAAATTCTTTATCTTCAAGATCAAGCTCATTTGATCTAAGTTTACCGTTGAGTTGTTGTAATTCGTTTTGAAAACGATCTGTTTTTCCTAATTTCTCTTCAATATCAGAGTGAAAAGTACTCATTTTATTTTTTAAAGGAATATCTTCTTCTGTTGTTAGTATATTTTTTTCTGGTTTTTTTCTAGTGGATTCATCTCTATTTCGGATTATGCTAATTTCACCAACTATTCTGCCTTCTCTAATATATGGCTCGGTGTCGATATCTAATGAAAGGAGAGTTCCATCTCTCTTCTTTATTTGCAGATAATAGGATGGTTTTTCTTTTCCAACTAATCGAGAAATATTTCGATACATAACAGTTTTGCGAGAGTCTTCTGTCAATACTCCTGTATCTTCTAGAGTAAGACCTACAATATCATTTTTTTTAAATCCTATTGTTTTACAAAACGAATCACTGATGTCTAGCAACTCCCCTTTTTTATTGACAATAAAACTGAGATCATCTCTAGTATGAGTAATTAGAGATTCTTTCCTCGAGTTAGAATTACCACTCGTCAATCTTCCCTCACCCCTGCAATATAAGATTTGCTGCTAGAGTTACAGATACTAATGTAATTACTAGTATTAATGTTTTTTATTTATTTAGAGATCATTTTTACCAATCAATTTCTCAACAGCAACCTTTAATTCGTTATGTTCTTCTTCCAGTTCTTTATATCGCTCTTGTAATCTTACAAATTTGTCTTTATATGGAGTATCAATTTGTTTTTCAATAATAACGGGAGACTCTTGTGGTTTGGATACATCTTCTCTATTGAGTGATTCATTTTCTTTTTCTATTCGTGAAAGTAAATTTTTACTAAGAATTCCAAAAGAAGTAGTTTCTAATCGTTCAATTAATTCTTTGCACTTCGAAATATTGACATCTAAGATATTGACTTTACGTCGATGTTGCATAACGACATCAGAAAATTTTCTCCTATCAATATCCTTTATCAGTCGTTTCTCTGTTAAGTCCATTAAACTTTCTTTTAATTTAATCCGTTCCTTTTCCAATATAGTCAAACGTTTGGTGAGAAGTTCTCTAAGAGCAACAGATTCTTCAATATAATTATCAATTTCGTCATCATGTTTAACAAAAATATCGTACAATTCTTCGGTAGATATAGTTTTATCATTTATAAGCCAAGTAAGTTCAGGGGAAATTCTATCCTTAAATTCTAGTTTTTCTATTGTTTTGATGCCTTTTGTATACCAACTTGGTACAAAAATTAATCCTGATTTGTCTTCGTCGAATTGATCCAGTGGAAAACTTAAAATTGAATCAGATTTTTCATCCTTAATTTTATATCCTATGAGATTTTTATTACCATCATAAATGACATCAAAGATGGTGCCAATTTTTTCTCCAGTATCTTCTAAAAATACCGGTTTTCCTTTCATATCACGTTGTACGACCACTTTGCGTTTTGTTGTTCCCCATTCCTTTTCGGTACCTTTTTGGGATTCATCGTTTGTTGAAATTTCGACAGGATCGATATCTGTAGAAAAAAGATCATCCGAGGGCATTTCTTCTGTCTTTTTTTCTGTTGGTATAAATTTATTTTTTTCTGATGATTCTTTCTGTACCTCTTTTTGATGATTCTCTTTTTCAGTTGATTTCTTTTTTTCTTTACGTGCAAAACCAATACGAATTTTCTTTTTTGTTTTAGTGGAGTTTTTACTATCAGAATCTGGAGATAAACTATTCACTTCATTTTTTGATGCAGGTTTCTTTTTCTGTAACTTTTTTCCGAAAACTAGCATCTAGTGCATCTCCCTCTCCTCTAAATGTCGCATCGACCCTCCAATATAAGTAATGGTTCTTTTTGTTCTTTAAGATTTCGGATTTTATATGTAATAAACCAGGAGAGTAACGAGAGTGGAATTAATAGAAAGGCGAGTACTAAAAGATAAATACCAATGGCTCCAATCCCAAGGGCAATGGACTCAATGAGCGTTTTTTCACTGGTAAAAAGAAAGTAATTAGTTTTAAATAAAATATATCCCAGACTTAAAACCATTGAGAGAATAGAAGCCATTACAATTTTTCTTCGAAATTTACAACTGATGAAATATGCTGCCACTCCAGCAACGATGCCAGCGATAACCATAGCAAGTATTTCGCTTTTTATTAAAAAGAACAGAGGTACGATAAGAACAGAGGCAAGTAAAAGGGGTTTAATATCGATTTGTGCGAGGTTGATATCAAGAATCCACCCTATTCGTTTTCCAAGACCTTTTCTAACAGTCCTTTTTATGTATGAGCAACGTTCTCCAATTCCTTTTTTAAGGAAAAGCCTGGGAGCAAAATGCCATGACAAATTAATTTCAAGAGAACGGTATTTAACACCTATAATGGCTAGAAAAATAATTAATATTACTGTTATACAGGTTAATATCAATGCTGAAAGCATATCGAGAATATGCACCGTCCACTCAGCATCCCATGAATAAAGAAATTCCATCAACTCATCCGGAAACATAATCCATAAAGGTGAGGAAAACATCATAATTTTTCCAGTATACGATCCTTTTTTTGCATCCTCAGGTACCTTAGCAGTTATTGGAATATTACTAACTTTTCCAGAATCAACATAAAATGTTTTTTTATCAACAAAATTACTAAGATCTCCAGTTCCATAAACAATACCTTTTACCGGCATAACACCGGGGTTGATAGCCGGCAATGCTTTTGGAAAACTTTTTTTACCAGGTTCCACAGAGCCTATTTCAAATTGGCTATCGTTGGGGAATTCTAATACACCGAGGGTTGCATTAACGGAATCAAAAGCAAAGAAATGCATCATAGTTAAAAGCATTATAAAAATAATAAGGAAAAAAACGAAAGTCTTTTTTAAATCAAGGGGAGCAAAGTCAAAAATATAATATCGAATTTTTTCTTTAATGGTTTTAGCTTTTTCAGGAAGAATAAATATTGAAATTACTAATAATATTACAGAAATAGTTAACGGAGTAAACACTCCAACGTTTGTTATTGTGCTTTTAGATGCTGAAGGTTGAGCTAATACTTTGAATCCTTCGTTGATTAGAATTCCAATATAGCCAACGAAGGGAATTTTTAAGGGTTGTTGACCAATTGAAATCGCTTTACCAATAAGATTTCTATCGGTTACATATGGTTCAGGAATGTGAGGACCTCGTTGATCAATATATTCATTGGCATCTCCTTTTGTGACTAAGGCCGTTCTTCCATATGCCTCCCGTACTTCAACAACACGATGAACAAGTAATTTTTCATCAGGCCAACTAATCCAACTTTTAAAAACAACGACATCACCAACTTCAACATCTTCAATGTCGGCTGGTGTCCACGCTACAAGGTCTCCCTCCATTAATACTGGACTCATTGAATTTGAACTCACAATGTCGATAGGGAAATGTGTTTCTGAAGTTATCGAAAGAAAACGTGTGGCAATTAAAAGTATAACGGCAAAGAAAATAAGATTTCCAATAAATGATTTCATTGTTAATTCTTTGAAAATCTCCCCTCACCGTCCATCTTTTGAAAAGCATTTAAAAAATAATAAATATCTCTAGAATGAAATAATAATAAATAAGTATTTTTTATATTATACTGTAAACCAAATTGAGGCATTACCCATCCGCTGATAAAGGAATATATACTGATATATATATAACTTATGCCTCTAATAGAATAAAGAGAATGATACTTACAACTAAAAAAGAAAAAAAGAAAAATTTTTTTCTCAAATCTAATATCAATTACACCGCAGCAGCTTCAAAGTGGATGAAGATAGCACCCTCGTTTAATCCACCGGTACCTGGTGTTTGCGGTAAATCAAGTGATATCTGTACCCATACATAGTCGTCTGTTTCATTCACAGCTGTTGTGTTATAGGTCGACCATCGAACTCCTGATGTTCCATCCCATAAGGTTGTAATTCCTGCTGGTTGAGAACCATCCATAGTAACAGGATCCTGATCTCCTGCAGCTAAAACCCACGCTGTTGATGTTGCTGCACTTACTGGAGAGCCCTTATTCCATAGGAAAGCAACGTCTCCACCATCATCATCAATCTTTGATTTTCGTTCACCATGTAAATAAATCACTAGATAGTCATCACCTGCATTAGTTGAAACATTACAGTGAGTAATATTCACCGCAAATGGTTCTTCGTTGACAATACCAAATGCCGCCGTAAATGTTTTATTGGAACCACCAAACCATTCACCTAGCTCTACCTTTATCGTTCCTGTTGTAGCATTATTAAGAGCCTGAAGCACTCTTTTTGTTGTATTACTAGAATAATCTGATCCAATAAATCGAATGTTGGCATCGCTTGGATGAACCACTTTATACACGTAGCCCACCCGAGTAATAGCATATTGAGTAGCCATAGTCATGCTTAAAACTATCAACATTATACCTACAAATGTTAGGCGTCTATCTATTCTCATCCCATCCACATCCCAATCAAATGTGCATCCTAGCAGGAATGATAATGTAAAACTCATATATAAACATATTGCTAATATTGTAACCTAATATTCTTCCAATTATTTTAAGATATAAACTTGGAGAAAATAATTAAAATGAAATAAAAAAATAATAAATAAATTTCGCTATTAATTATGCATTGGAACATAGGGTACAAATGCCGGATCACCATATACTGTGTATTCAAAGAATGATTGATATTTATTATCTAATCGTGGATCCAGTCCCTCGGGGTTACCATCTGACATTGCTTGGTATATTTGAGTATCAATATCTCTAAATCCTGTTGTAACTAAAGGTGGTGACCACCAGACTTCCCATAGTGCATCTTCTGGTAAATACTGATTTCTTGCATTTCGAAAAGCTAATCCTATGCTTGTATCATCAGTCTGTAATTCTTCGCAAAGATCGGTATATATCTTAAAACCAAAATGTTGTTCTGGATATATTCCGTTCTTTGCATTTCTCTGTGCTTTCAGATATCTAATAAGTGTCTGTCCGGGAAGTTCATATTTTGTTGTTTTAGGTTCTAAATATCCTCCTGGAACATTTGAGGTAGTAGTTGCAGCAATCACAGTATTACAACCAGAGTGCAGAAATGCCTGACTTATTCCCTGTTTAGGATACATTCCATCAATTTTTCCACAAATACAACTTTCAATCCATAAAAATGAAGGACCAAGATCCATATTTTCAACATTTCTTGTTGAGTAGTATCCATGGTCACTTAGCGAGAAACCTGGTCCAAATCCGAAAAATGTCGCCACTTTTGATAATATGCGTTCAAGTATACCATTCGGAAGCCCTAATCCTAGCTTGTACATACCGACATCCCCCATTCCAAACATATGCTGGTTTCCATGAGCATTTGCAAGGATAAAATTGGAATTTTCCTGTACTTCTTTTCCCTGAGCAATATCGGTTCCAACCGCTCCTTTTAATTGTGCTTTTGAAAGGAGTAGTTTGTTTATTAAGTTAGCATTTTTTAATTTATCAATTGCTTCGTTACTAAATCCTTGATAGGCAGCATCATTTTCCCTAATATATTGAATATCAAAATCCAATGGTTCAAATGCGTCATTTACAAGTGCAAGACCATTGAAATATGACGCCCCTGTTTCCATTTTAAGAGGTTCCCCTCGGGCAGTTAAGCCGAGTATCTCTCCAAATAATTTATATCGAATAAATGGCTTCTGAAAGTCATTTCCCCCACCCATTTGCAATACTGCGTTATCCTTCCAGTCGCCCATGTCATTGATGATGTCTTCATAGAAAACTGTTCTAGCGACTAAAGCAGCAGCATCTTGAATATCCCAGCCAGTAATTCTCCCAATAATATTTTCTTGGAATGGATACTCGCTGTATAAATCAGGTGCATGGGCCGACCAATCTCCAGGATTTGGATCAATATTTCCATAGATAAAATCACTAGGAATTCCACACCCAAAATAATAGGTAACTTCATCAAAATTAGAAACAGTCTCTATCGAGTTTTCATAAATATATTGAGGTAATACAGTTGCATCGCCTACTAAGGTAATATACACTGGATTATTCTTATAATACTCTTGTAAATTTCTTATATCATATTCTCTATCAATCTTAATTCCCGAAAGTTTGGCAAGTAATTTATTTATTTTATCATGGATCATACATACATGATCATTTGATGCCCAGGTCAAGCGAGGATTTCGTCTAGGCATATAAAAACCAGGAGAAGGTTCTCCTTGGTATAGTATATCATCATCAGCTGTAAAAGCAAACTCAGCTTCACCGTAGATTAAGCCTTTATGATAGGCTGTAAGATATGGAGCAATGGCTGAAAGACTTTTCATCATTGGATAAATCGGATCGCTTAATTTTTCAACTGTAATCTCAGCCCTCACTTCACCATAATCAGTAGCCAACCAGCTTCCACTTGCAGTTACTTTATATTCCATGCCACCTCGATCGTAAAGAACAGCTTCATTGTAAGTGATATCTTCAATAATATTGCCATTGGAATCTCGAACAGGGATGCCACCAGCACTGGTACCACCCGCCATAACTTCAAAACGTTGAAGTTGACTGGGATACTCTTCAACCATTGGTCCACATCCAAAAAAGACATTATCTCCAAGATCATCGACATTTTCTGTATTGAGATTTATTCCTTTGAATTTTATAAGAGCGTATTTGTAATCATCTGGTATTACAAAAGTACCAAGCGTATCATCGCCTCCTGTAAGTGCATTTAAAAGTTCTGTAGTGGCACCAGTTTTCATAGTTGTTGGACCAAAAATAAATTCTTCTTTATCAAGAACTTCTGGAGGCCAAGCGTCGATAGGATTAGTAATAGTAATATAATCTATCATACCAAATTTTTCTAATAATAAACTCATTGTAGCGTCGACAATATCATCGACACAATTGAACCGTAGAACTTCTCCATATCCTTCCATATTATCTCCACATAACAAGGTTTTTTTAACCTTTAGATTACTAAGAACTTCTATAATTTCAGCATCGAGTTTATCTGTTACAATGATCGGAATAGAGAGATATGAGGCAATTGGGGCTGCAATGACTCCTAGGTAATAACCTGACTCGTTATATTCAATAAGAAGAACTGCATCACTTTTTTCCCAATAGGTTTCAGCCAAGAATAACGACCATTCTTTTGCATCTTTTGAATCATCAAGAAATTCGTTAGGCTGAAATCCGATATCGTCTACTGCTCGTGTAACAGCCCGAGAAGGATTACTAAAATTCTGTATATAGAGCGGTATGATATTTCTATTTTCTTCTGTGTCATAATTGACAGCAACAGGTGTTGCAATTAAAGAGAGAAATGGATCTGAATCAGAGACGACGATTGCCCCCGGTAAATCATTTAAATCACAAGATACTTTGAAGAATTCATCTATATTAGAGATGCTTTTCATAGTCTGTCCCGGTTCCCAAAAATAGATACCAATTCCAGCAAAAATAAGAATTATTACTCCCGCTACTGCGATAAATTTATCGTTTTTATTCATATTTTATCCCCGGTAAAGTATATTATATAATCTTTATCTTATAAGTGTATATTTGTATCTTTCTATATAATAGTTTCTATTATATAAATATAAATAGAAATCAATTCAATCTATAAAAAACAGAAATATATCGATGATTTTTGGTATTAAAAAAACAATTTATTATATGTGGGCATACTTTTAAATGGAGGGGACACTATTACTGCCGAATAGGAGAAATTACTATGGCAGAAGAAGGTCTATCACCCCAGCTTCAAGACCAAATTAATCGACTTCAACAATTACGAGCACAAGTTCAAATGATAGCCCAACAACGACAACAAATCGAATTACAATTACGTGAAATTGATGAAGCGCTAAAAGAAATAGACGTTGCAGATATTAAAACTCCAATCTATAAAAGCGTTGGGGCAATTTTAATTAAAACTAAGGGAAAAAGCGATATTAAAAAAGAATTACTTTCTAATAAGGAATCTTTAGAATTGCGAAAAACGACTCTCGAAAAACAGGAGGGGCGGAGCCGAGAAAGACTAACCGAATTACAAAGTAAGGTTGAGAGTTCCTTAAAACTTATGGGTACGGAAACATAATGTATAAAAAGAAATATGTTTCTGTTTACTCCGATTGTAAAACAGGCTTTTTTTCTAAACTTCTATTTTTTATCGGAATTTTTTTCCTTATTTTTTATGGATTAGAAATTACGTTTTCACTATTTGATATACATAGTTCAACGAGGGGTACTATTCTTGCTTTTGCTATACTCTTTCTTGGACTAAGTTTTCTTCTTTATTTTATTTCAAGTCAATTTGCAAAGCTTGCAAATATTGCTAAGGAAATTGAAAGTGAAGAAATTAGTGAAAATTCCTCAGGTTCACAAGAATAGTCATTATGTCCCATATCTTCGCTTTCTAAGCTGATAATTTTTAATTGCTTTTAGAAAATCCCTTTTTTGAAATGCAGGCCAATAAACATCAGAAAAATAAAGCTCAGAATATGCTAATTGCCAGAGGAGAAAATTAGAGATGCGCTCTTCCCCTGAAGTTCTCAAGATTAAATCAGGATCGGGAAGACCATTGGTATATAGATATGAAGAAACAATATCTTCAGAAATATTTTCAATAGATAAATTTCCAGATCGAACATCATTGGCGATATGTTGTATGGCTCGAATGATTTCTTCTCTCCCTCCATATGCTAAAGCTACATTAAAGAAATAGTTATCATAATTCTTTGTACATTCAATAATTTCTTCAGCAGATTTCTTAAGGTTTTTTGGTAGGGATTCAAGATGCCCAAGTACTCTGATTTTTACTTTGTTACTATGAATTCTTGAATCGTTTTTTGCTTTATCCAACTCTTCCTTACAGAGTTTCATAATAGTCTTGACTTCGTTTTCTTCACGATAAAAATTTTCAGTAGAAAATGCATAGACTGTAAGTACTTTAATATTAAGATCAAAACACCAATCTAGTACTTCTTCTATTTTCTCTTTTCCAAAAATATGACCTGCTTCAGGGGTTAGTTCTAAATCCTCTGCAAATCGACGATTCCCATCCATTATTAATGCAATATGTTTGGGAACGGGCTGTTGTTTAATTTCTTCAATTAGTTTGATATCTTTAAATTCATCAATTCTTTTCTTAAAAAAATTATAAAAATTTGATCTATAAATAGTGGCCAATATACGTTTTCCTGTATGACTTCGAAGAGCATGTTTTTCAAATTCATTTAACTTTTTTCCTGCAAGAGATTTTAGAGAAGGTTTTTTTGGTCCTATATGCCTCCCTCGTTGTTTCGTATCTACTCTATCCTTTATATAAATTTTTTTTACTAATACATCATAGTATATATTTAAATAAGAAAACGCTATTTCGACTCCTTACATCTAAAGGTGATATATCTGGGCAATATTAGACAGACGCACATAAAAAACACAGCAATTGATCTTACTAAGCAATATCCAAATAGGTTCAAATATGATGATTTTGAACATAATAAAGTCCAAGTTGATCAATTAACTGAAACCAGTAGTAAATTAATGAGAAATAAGATAGCTGGATATATCACTCGCTATTTAGCATCAAAACAAAAAAGAAAACAAAATCGACCCATTTCTGAGTAACAACCCAATATTTATTTCTAATATATAATTTTTCCCTTCAGGTGAGTTTATAGAAAAAGTCGATCAGGCGATATCAGATCTTCAACAAGGAAAATTTGTTCTAGTATATGATAGTGATAGTCGAGAAGGGGAAACTGATTTTGTTATGGCTTCTCAATTCGTGCAACCAAATTCTATTAAAACAATGAGGCGAGATGGCGGTGGTCTTGTTTTTCTAATGACTTCAAATGAAGTTGCCCAAAAACTTCAACTCCCGTTTCTTTCAGATTTATTTTTTGATGTAAAGGACAAATTTTCAATCCTAAGATATATAATACCAGATGATATTCCTTATGATACGAAATCATCCTTTTCTCTATATATAAATCATAGAAAAACATTTACTGGAATTACAGATAATGATCGCAGTTTAACTATGAGAAAGTTTGCTGAATTTATCCAAAATATGAAATCATTAGATGTTTCTTTTACACAGAAAAAATTTGGAGAAGAGTTTCGCTCCCCTGGACATATTCCTATTTGTGTTGCAGCAAAGAATCTATTATATGAACGATCCGGACATACGGAATTAATAATTGCTCTCCTCCAAATGGCTTCATTAACACCAGCAGGAAGCGGTTGTGAAATAATGGGCAATAATGGTACAGCATTATCACGACAAGACGCTTTAAGATATGCTAAAAGAAAAGAATTTGTATATCTAGAAGGAAACGAAATTATTGATGTGTGGAAATCATGGCAAAAGTAATGGCAACAGGGACTTTTGATTTACTTCATTTAGGCCATATCTATTACTTAAAAGAAGCAAAGAAACTGGGAGATCAGCTTATAGTTGTTGTAGCTACAGATTCAACGGTGAGAAAATTAAAACACGAACCAGTAAATCCAGAAGAAATTCGTTTAAAATTAATTAAAGAATTAAGAATTGTCGATGAGGCACATCTAGGTCATGAAATAGACATGTATCAAATTGTTGAGCAGATTCGTCCTGATATTATTGCTTTGGGTTTTGATCAAATTCATGATGAAAAAAAATTACAATTAGAACTAAAAAACAGAAAAATTGATGCCCAAATTATCCGTCTTTGCGAGTATAAAGGTGGCAGTGATTTGGAAGGAACGAGACGAATCATCCAAAAAATCATTTCTGCATATGAATTTCAGAAAAAGATGGAGAGAATTGAAAATAAATGAAACGAGTTGGAATTGCTGATACTACCTTTGCCCGATATGATATGGCCTCTTCTGCTATTGATGAACTACAATCAAATTTATCGAATATTAAAATTATTCGATATACTGTACCAGGAATAAAAGATCTACCTGTTGCCTGTAAGATACTTTTTGATGACCAGCAATGTGATATTGTTATGGCACTAGGAATGCCAGGTCCTAAACCAATTGACAAACAATGTGCTCATGAAGCAAGTGCTGGCTTGATCCAGACACAACTGATCTGTAATAAACATATCCTCGAAGTTTTTGTTTATGAGGATGAAACAGAAAGTCATAAAGAATTAGCATGGCTTGCTGACCAAAGAACACGTGAACATGCAGTAAATGTCATAGATCTTATTTTTCATCCTAATCGTCTAATAAAAAAAGCAGGAACGGGTCTTCGTGAGGGTTTTAAGGACGTAGGACCTGTAAAATAAGGAGGAATAATGAAATGGTAAAAGAAACGATTCGAATTGGAGCTGTTGTTTCAGAATTCAACTACGACATCACGATGATGATGTTAGAAAGAGCAAAGGAACATGCACAATTTCTCGGAGCTGAAATTACTAAAATAGTGAAAGTTCCTGGTGTATTTGATATGGGACTTGCGATAAAGAAGTTGCTTGAACGTAAAGATATTGATGGTGTGGTTACTCTTGGAGCTGTTATCGAAGGAGAAACCGAACATGATGATGTCGTTATTCAGCATGCTGCACGAAAAATTGCCGATCTTGCTCTTGACTATAATAAACCAGTAGGTCTTGGAATCTCTGGACCAGGTATGACTCGTCTTCAAGCCCAGGATCGTATTGATCGAGCAAAAGCTGCTGTAGAAACAGTAGTAAAACTTGTGAGACGATTAAATCTTTAATAGTTATTCATCTTTAGTTTCAATCATCTTAAACAAAGATGGTAAATGAATAGTATAGGTTCCATCTTTCTGAATGACAATAGGTTCTTTTTCTAACAATCCTTTAAGATTGATAGTGTATTTCCCAGTTTTTTCTATATCAATTGTTTCCGGTTTATCAGTATCATCAGCCTCAGCTTTGAGCTTATCAATAATAGACTGACGAACTTTATCATCTATTGGTTCGATTGATTCTTCTTTTATTAACTCTGTCTTAAGAGGTGTTTGTTTTTTTTCAATAAGTTCGTTTTCCAACATTTCTCTAATTTCTTTTGTTTTAATATGTGTCCATTTCCCATTTTTTATTAGGGTGTCTTTGTTTTTTTCGATAAGAAGATCCATTACCTTTGAGGTTAAATCCTGATTAACCTCATTGCTAATGATAGTCCGTTCTTTTTCGTCTAAAGGTTGTTTTGTAAAGAAAAAACGGTTTCCCCCACATTGTGGGCAACCTTTTAATAATTGGGAAGAACCTTCCTCAAAAATATGACCACATTTTAAACATTGATGAGGCATTATTTTGCTCCTCTTCCAGGAATAATTGTTGTTTGAATCATATCATTATCTTTATGAACCATTTTTAGGAGATGTGCTGGTCCTATGACAGTCATTCGTGGTTTTCTTAAGACGCCAAAAACACGTTGAAAAAAACTTGCTTTATCTTCTCCATAACCACCCATTTCAATTCCAATAAACGTGTCATGGTCAATCTCTCTCATGGTATTTTCAATTAATATTGTTTGTTCTGTTGAAGTTAATCCTTGTTCAAGAACTAGAATCCTCCCTTTCTTTACTTCCTTAAGTATGAACTCTAATTTTTCTTTTGACGTAAGATCCTCTAATTTCTGACGGGAAACAAGATTGAAGGAAATGCCAGAATCCTTTTTCACTCTACCCACTCCTTTTTCTTCTAGTAGTTTTTTTACTGAAATGCTTAATCATTGTTCCATAAAGACTCTCTGTATTATACCCTGTCAGGGCACTAATTGGTACGACAGGATGCTGTGGAAAAGCTGATTTTAGTGTTGCAGGGCTTGCCTCTTCTTCATCGATTTTATTTGCGGCAACAAGAACCGGTAAGTTACGGGCTTCCAGGTTTCCAAGAATGGTTACATTTACTTGAGTGAAAGGATCTTTTGTTGAATCCATGACTAAAATAACACCATCTATGTCTTCAAGCCACCGAATAGATTCAATAACTCCTTCAGTTGCTTCTTTTGCTCTAATACGGGATTCTTCTTTATTCAATCCAAATGTATTCATGAAATCTTTATAGTCAATTTTTGTAGAAATTCCAGGTGTGTCCACAAGATCCATTACAAGAGACGATCCATTATTTTCCACCTTTATGTTAGTTTTCCATTTTGCCCGTCTTGTTTCATGAGGAATTTCAGAAACACTACCCATAATATCTCCAGTCCAATCCCGGAGAATTCTATTTGCTAAGGTCGTTTTACCAACATTTGGCGGTCCATAAATACCTATTTTTGCATGTTTTTTTCCAAAAATCTTCTGTAAAATCTTTGAAAATCTAACTTGTCTAAATCTACTGAATATGCCCATCCCAATATTCCTCCTAGAATACAGGTTAGTTAATACAAGAGTATATTAAGTTGGGTTTATTAGTTTAGTGGTTATTGTAATTAAAATATAATTCTCATTTAATGATAAAATAATTTAATATCAATTTGCTCTACATAAAATAATAACTCTTAAATATCAACAAGCTTATTCCATTACATACCAATGTGTGAATGGGAGGCATGATTTATGGTTGAAGAAAGAAATGAGGAGCCTTTAGAGGGACCTCACAAAAAATCCTTTGTTGATCGTTTACAGAAAGCAACCACTGAACTTAATTCTATTCAAACCTCTTTTTCAAAAGGTATGAATGAGTTAGAACGTATTCAAAGTATGTTAAGTTTAGATGGTGTAAATTCTGTTACTACCATGATACAGGATTTTGAAGATCGAATTAGTGAGGCGGAAAAAAGGAGAGAAGAAGCATCAGAAGGAGCTCGACGATTTGGTGAGGAATTGGAAAAGGAAAAAGAACGCCTAATCAAACTCTGGGATGCATATAAAAACCAAGAAGAGGAACTTGCAACACAAGAAAAACGAGCTTCAGAATTGGAAACAAAATTACGAGAGATAGAACAATCAAGAATCAAATTTGAAGAGGATGCAAATGCAAGAATTGCAACCTTATCTCAAAAGTTATCAGAAAAAGAAGGGGAAATGCAAAACGTTCAGGAATTTAAACAAAGAATTCAGGATTTTGATGGAATTCGCAATCAACTTGAAGAAACGATAGGTACATTAAAAAGTGATATTACTGAAAAAGACGAAAGAATTCAATCACTTGAGAACCGAGTTCAAGATTTACAACAATTTGAAGGTTTAGCAGATGTCAAAGTAAAATTCGATGAAGTATCCGAAGAATTTGAAAAAGAGAAAGAACGACTTACCAAATTATTTAGACTGTACGAAGACACAGAAACAGAAAATCGAAAATTAAAAGATGAGTTAAAAGGTTGGCAAGAATGGTTTGCATCTAATGAAGAAATCTTTAACAAACTCTTTACTACGGTTGATCATTTACGACAGAAATCAAGTACTGATTCCAAGGAAATTGAAGAAAACTTACTAGCAGACTCTGAGATAGAAACAAAAAAGAAACAGAAGCGAAAATTACGATTGCGAAAGTAAATTTTCCTTTTCTATTCTATTTTTATTTTACTAATTCTATTTTCATCTTCAAGAACAGTAATAGTATGTTCCATCAAATTTTTAATATCTTCAATATGCGTAATAAGAAAAATCTGTCGAAATTTTGATGAAAATCTGTTTAATGCTTTAATAATATTTTGACGTCTAATGGTATCCTGAGAACCAAAGATTTCATCTAATATAACAAAATTAATAAGACTACCTGCACGCTCTGTGATTATCTCTGATATGGCCAAACGAATGCATAAATTTGCCAAATCTTCTTCTCCTCCTGAAAATCTTTTGATTTCATAGGCAGTCCCTTCATCAACAACGGTTAGATTATATTGTTCATCAACTTCAATTTCAGAATATTTTCCTTCTGTTAATTGCTCAAATAATTGTGATGCATATGATGAAAGAGTGGGTCTTATCTGAGAGATTAAATTGATACGAAAATTCGACATTATTTCATCAAGCAAATGTAATTGTTGAAGGTGTTTTTTATAATCTTGAAGTTGCCTTTCAAAAGTCTGTATTTCACGAATTTTTTGTTGAAGAATCTGTATATTTTGTAATATTAATTTGAGTTGTCCATCTGTTCTCTCATGCTGTATTTTGACTTCTTCTAACGAGGTACGACTGTCATTTTCTTTTGTTAAATATGTTTGATACGAAGTATATATTTCTTTAATTTTTTTTCTGATAGTTGCATATTCAAGAGAATCAAAGATACTTTTTCTAAATTTGACAAGTTCGTTATGTTTCAGTTTTAGTTTCTCTTCTATTTTTTGTATATTCTGATGGTAACTTTTAGCGGTAGATATAAGTTTTTCTCTTTCTATAATCTGACGGTTAAGATATTCTGTTTTTTTCTTAAAAGCGTCTCTTTGTTTTTCTAATTGTTGTAATCTAATTTCCAATGATTTATATTCTTTTTCAACTTCTAATCTATTATTTTTGATTTCATCAATAATTTTAGAATATCGATTAAGAAGCACTGTATATTGATTTCCAAGGACTCTTTCACAAGTTGGACATTTTGCGGAGGCACCAATTGTTGTAATATCTCTTTTTTTCTCTTCTAGCGTTTTCTTTTCTACATTAAATTGATTCATAATCATTTTTTTCTGTTCAATATTCTTTGAAAGTTGCTCTAACTTTGTTTGATTAGTTTGTTTTGTTTGTTCTAACTTGTTTATTTCTATTTCAAGTTTACTTGTTTTTCCAATCTTTGATTGTAATTGTTGAGCTTCTTGTTGTTTTTCTTGAATCTCCTCTTTAATCTTTTTTATCTCATCTTCTATACTTCTTTTTCTTTCATATTGAATTTTTTGTTCATCAAGTTGTTCTTTTTTCTTATAAATACGTTCGTATTCTTGCTTTGTTTGTTCTTTCAACTTGTTAATTTTTTCATGCATTTGTCTGATGTTTACAATTTTTTCCTTCAGTTGGTTTCTCGTTTTAGTAATTTCTTTTTCTTCTTTACGAAAAGACGCAATTTTTTCCTCTAGGAAATTTTTTTTCTTTCCACCGTCTTTATCTATAATATCACTTTCGATCCTATTTATCACGCTTTTCTTTTCCCTAATGTCTGAATGAATGCTTGCAATAACTTGATCCAAGGATTGTATGCCTAACATTCGCAAAATAAGTGGTCGTCGTTCACTTGCATTCATAGTTGAAAGAGCGTTCAATTCCTTTTGCTTAGCAAAAATTGATGTATAAAACGATTTGAAATCCATTCCCAATTTTCTTTGAATAAATTTACTAACCACCTCAGCACCATTTGCTACTATTTTTCCATCCATTGTGGCTATCGCTGAGGCAATTTGATTTTTTCCTTTTAACTCCCTCACGACTCGAAAGGAATTGTCCGCAAAAAGAAATTCAAGTTCAACACGACATGGATCTGAGTGTTCTGTACCATTGCGTTTGATCCGATCTGCCGACGTTCTAGCAGCAACAGGTCCATATAATGCCCAGGCTATTGCTTCAAAAATTGTTGATTTTCCTACACCATTTAATCCAATAACTCCTGTAACTCCATCAGGAAATTCAAGCTGAATATCTCTGAATTTTCTAAAATTTTTCAATGATAAGGTTTTCAGTATCATAGTTCTTCTTGCTGCGTTTCAATCTTGTAGATATATTCTAATCCAAGTTGTTGTAAGAGTTTTTTATTTTTAGGATTCTTCTTTTGTATAAATTTTACAAATTCAGAAGCAATAGATTCTATTCTAGCATTCTCAGAAAAATTTTGTTCTGATTCTTTAAAAATATCTGCTTTTATTTCAAAATGGACAGCTCCTTTGCATTGTTTTCGTATTTTGTTGTGTTCAATTCTACGATAGACCTGAAGAGGAATTTCATGTAACTGGATTCTTACAATTTTGTTTTGAGGGTGGATCGATTCTATCTGTTGTTCAATTTTTTCCATGACTTGTTGTATTGATAATTTTCGACAGTCGATAGACGGAACGTTTATCATAGGTCGAGTGGAGATAGGAATAAATTTGGTGTGTAAATTTCTCCTATATTCAACCTCAAGAAACCCTTTGGTATCAGAAGATTCTGCAAATGATAAATGCTCAGTTGATCCAGAGTAGAAGGCATTTTCTTCTAGTTGGGTGTAGGTGTGATAATGCCCTAATGCAATATAATCAAATTCTTTTTGTAGAATTCGAGTTGGTATTAATAATTCGTTCAGCTCATTCATTTTAAATTCTTTAATGCCTGTTACCGCTCCATGGGCAATAAAGATATTAAAATCGTCTCTATGGTGTATCTTAATTTTCTTAAGGTTTCTTTTGAAATCCTCTTTTGTTTGACAGTGAGGTATGCCATGAAGTGTAAATTTTTCTTGATTAATATCAAGTGATAAGGTTTCATACGCATTATTAAAAATTGGGTAGATATTATCTAAATGATTGAAAATATGGAAAATATTCCCAGTTTCTTTTAATCGTGGTGTTTCATGATTTCCTGATATGATAATAAATGGTATTTTTTTTTGTGATACTCTCAATAACTGTTGAATTGCAACGGTAATAGCTCTATTGGAAGGTCGAACAGAATCAAAGAGGTCCCCTGCGTGGAGAATCAGATCTGGTTTTGTTTTTATAGCATAATCAATACATTGGATAAAGGCATCATAGATATCAATTTCTCGTTGATTTGATCCCTCATTAGTAATTGTTCTATATGCTGAATAACCAAGATGTGTATCAGCCATATGAAGAATTTTCATACTATCGTCTTTTTCGTGAACGTTTTAAAGAAACAACATCACATACTATTGTTATAACATCTAAGGTGGGAGCAATCGGTGGTGCATAGGTCGTTTCTAATTTACTCAGTGTTTCCACAGTTGTTTGTGTTAATATTGCATGTGCAAATACATTAATTCGTTGGGAAGCATTACTTCCAATTGCCTGGGCAGAAAGGATCTGACCTGTTTCTTCATGAGCAGTAATCTTCATTGTTATAGGTATGGCACCCGGAAAATAATCAGGTCGAGATAGTCCCCTTACTTTCCCATATACAATTGGAAGATGGTTTATTGCATTCATGATTGGACCAGTACCAGCAATTTCTTGTCCAAAAATTGTTGAAGTTCTTGATAACAATACTCCTGATGGAAGTGTATAATTCCCACCTGCTGCATTAATTCCGGCTGCTATTCCTTGACGAACCACTATGCTTCCAAGACCAATATTGACGGGCAATTGAGTAATAAAATCTCGATATTCCGTACAATCACCAACTGCATAGACGTCAGAAATAGAAGTTTCCGATTTCTCATTTACAATAATACCGCCTGCCTTCCCCAATTTACATCCAATGTTCATTGCTAATGTAGTTTCTTGTTTAATGCCTGTAGTAATTATGACAAGATCGCAATCTAAGCTTTTTTCTTGATTTGTTTGAGTATTTTTACATAGGACTGAAGAGACTTTATCATCGAGATATTTTACAGAAGTTGCAATGCTTTGGGTAAGTAGTGTAATTCTTTTCTTGATCTCTAAAAGAAGTATATTACTAATGTCTTCATCAAAGCAAGTACCTAGAATTATCGGAAGGGATTCAACAACCGTTACTTGCATTCCTTTATGATACAGAGCTTCTGCAAGTTCAAGTCCAACTAATCCAGCACCTATGATGATTACTTTCTTTCCTTTTTCTATATCTCTTAAAATATTTTTACCATCATCAATAGTTCTTAAAATATGAATCCCACGTCCTAATTTCCCGTTTATCCTAATGTGTTGAATGGGCGGTATGCTTGGTTGGGCTCCAGATGCAATAATAAGTTTATCAAATCTTTCTTCAATGATATCATTCTGTTGTTTTGCGACTAGTATTTTCTTATGTATGTCAATGTTTTGTACAGTACTATTGAGAAAAAGGTTTATACGTTCTTTTTGAAACCACTCTTCTGAGAACTCAATAAGATTATCAAATGAGGGAATATCTCCAGATATTACATAAGGTAAGCCACATTTTGAATACTGAGGATATTTTCCCTTCTCAAAAACTGCTATCATTGCTGATCTATCTGTTTTCCGAGCAAATTGAGCTGCAGTACCACCGCCAGCACCACATCCAATGATCGCTATCTTTTTTATGGATGACACAAAAACCCCATTTGACTAATGATGATGTTTTTTTAATATTTTTGTTTATTTAGAAGATTGGTGGATTCTATACTAAATACTTTTATATACAAAAGGGCAATACTTCTATGTAGGGATGCACATGAAAAAATGGTCGATTAAGACAAAGAAAGAAAAAACAAAAAAGTTTAAACCTCCCAAACAAAAAGTAAATCGGTCATTCAAAGAAATTTTAAAATTGAATTTTCTCCCGCTAATATTTATCCTTTATGCAGTTATTGTCATCTCCATTGGTGCATATTTAATTATTGGTGATTGGGGGCCTTCTGAAGCAAGTAATATAAGTGGTGGGTCGGACACGACAGCAACATTAACAGCAAAACAATTTCTTGAGGATATGACCCTAGATACTGATTGGGCTACGTATACTATAATAGATTATGCCTCCTTAAAAACTGGTGATTCCGTTATTATTCAAGATAAGATAACAAGTATTTTGTACAATTCTGAACTAGATGCAACTAAAATTACATTTCAATGGGATTCTGGTGGAGAGACACCACCTTTAAATTTATATTTTGCTGGAGACATTACAGCTACCTATGGTGAGGAGGATACTGTAAAGATTACACTTACTATTAAACGTATACAATGTACTACTTATGAAGGCATGAGCATGGATATTGAAATATTTAAGGAACAATGGATGACTGCCGATGATTATAAAGAAACTCTAGAATCTGACCTTCAAGGTTTCAAGCCTATTTCACCAAGCTATATTGAAAAGGTGTAATAACTCTATTTTATTTCTTTTTTCCTTTTATAAAATTATAAGTAATAACAACTATACAAAAAGAAAAAAAGAGAAAAATTATCATTTTCAACATTGCGATATCTTCGGTTTTTTGTTCTAAAGAGTCTATTTCCTCTGGAACCAAAAGAGGTTCTTCATAGAGTGCACTTGAAAACATAAACGCAGTTTTATAATCATTCAATCCTAGAAAATAATTGTTGTTTTGAATGTGCTGTTGTGCGTTTCTGTATTGTTCTTGAGCAAGCGTAACATTTTTTCCAAGAGATTCTGCAGCATTGATCTCTGTTTTACAAATACTTTCTGCAATTTGAATCAGATATTCTAAATATTTATGAGTCGGATTATTTTTTATATATTCTATAATATTTTCAATTGATTGGAGGGTGTATGAATAATTTTTTTGCCATAACCCTCGCATTTGTTCTACAAGGATTTCTTTGAATTCTTGGTTTTGTTCGTTATAAATTTCTCTCCATAAATTTTCAGTAATCCATGCTTGTTCTTGCATTCCGGTATCAATAATTGTAAGAAATTCTGAAACATCGAATGATTCCTTAAGATAAGAAATGGCTTCCATTTCAGATTTTCTTTGTTCGGCTAAGAATACTTCTTCAACTTTTTTAAAGGCAGGGATTAATGTTTTGTTTCCATAGATGTTAAAAAGTTCTAAACACAATACAGCTGCCTCTCCCGTTTCATACACATCAAGGATATTCGTATCACCAATGTGAAATGGTACAAAAATTGAGGAACATGCGTGATTTGGAGCAAACCATCCACAAGAAAGGATATTATAATATTCCTCAGGAATTTGATAGATGGCTACAGATTCGTAAGGATATTTCCCCTCACACATAGGTCGAAGAGAGTCAATATCGTTTTCCAAGAGCCGGGACCAGTTCATGAGATCTTGTACTTCTATCTTACCATATTTTTGCATAATGTGGGATTCCATTGTCTCTTCCCAGGCTTTAGCAACTGTACGTAATGATATTTTTGCTTGATTGCCTTCAATTGCTAGTAATCGTACACTGTAGTCTCCAACAGTCTTTCTTTCTCCAAGTGAGATAGCAATTTTTTTTCCTACTAATCGCACTATACCATCTAGTCGTAAAAAAGGAACTTGGCGAGCAATTATGTAATCTTCAGATATACTTACGATTTTTATTCCAGATAATGAATTTAAACGAAGAACCCGTCCCCTTTTTACCCATTGTTCTGTAATACTTCCAAAAGAATCGGCGATGGGAAGTCTTTTATGAACTTGAGTTCTCCAGAGCTCTTTAGGATAATTTGACATCACACAGACATCTGTAACTTCTGTGATATGATATCGATAAGCATCAGCTTCCACCACATATCCTTTTTCGGGGCCAATAAGAAAGAGATTTTCTGAGAATGCTGTAGCATGCAATTTATCAACAGCTTGTTTTGTTAATAATTCTACGGCTTGTTCTTCAGTATCTGCTGATTCGCAAGCTAATCTAATCCAATCAAAATCATCCCAAGCATGCCTGGTGGGATTAATCCAATTTGACATGGTATCTGCATCGCCAAAAGCAAGACCAGCATTAGTAAGAGTCATTCCTGCTTTAACAATATTGGGAAGAGTATCTCCTTTTGTTGCAACTCCAATATATTTATGAGTAACAGAAAAATCAAGTGAACTTCCAGTCCAAGGATGGTAATAAGAGTATTGATGTCCTTCAGGGACGATACAGAGCACCTGAGGTCCAGGTCTACTGGGATCTCTCACTTTTAATAAAAGATTATATGGTCCCTTTGTGGCATTATTAACTACTATAATATCCTTACAAGCAGGTATGGCAGTTATAATACAGATGCTGCAACAATTGAAACACACTATAAGAATAATTATTTTTAGCCATATTTTTTTCATTGAATAGAGAAAAATAATTGAATATTATATAAAAATGTTTTTCTAAAATTACGTTGCTTTTTTCTTTGTTTTTGGTGTCATCTTCTTAGAAGACTTTGTTGCAGTTTTTTTTACGGTCTTTTTCGTTGTTTTTGTTGACTTTGCTTTTACTTTTTTCTTAGGTTTCTCCTGTTTTGTTTTTTTCTTTTTCGGTTGCTTTTTTTCAGGTATTTTCTTTGAGTGTTTTGTTACAGGTTTTTCTTCTTTGGTAGATTCTTCTGCTTTTTCTTCTTTTTCAAGTTTTTTATCTTCTATTTGAATGGTCGGTGATCGGATTAATTCTGTTTTGAAAATTTCGATTCGTTTTACCGGATAATATTTCTTACAATTCTTATAAATTTCACTTCCTACTTTTCCCTCAATCATATCTCTGAGAAATTCGTTTAGTGATTTAGCTTTTCCTTCTTTAGCAATAGTTTCTTTCATAACACTACGTATTAATTTTTTTTGAGAATTTTGAATACGTTTTTCTGTTATTGCAAAAGGTTTAACTCGTAAAAGCGCCCCATCTTTTGTGTCAATATCATAGACTCCATCAATACGAGATTTTCTTCGTCGTATCATACGACGTAGGTAATCAGATGTTAAGGTATGACCATCAAAATGAGTATGGGCATTAGTCCCTTCAATTTTATTAACTTTAAAGAAGAGTTTAATGTGAGATTTTCTAAAATCATTGGTTAAATCTTGCATAGTAACTTCTGTTACTCTCCCTATTAATAAGTCAGGTTTTTCAGCTAATGTTTCTGCAACTGGTCTTTGATCGAATAATGTTGGTGCAAGGATTTGATACCAATTTTTTGACCGCCATCTATCTTTTACTTTTCTTGCAGCAGTTCTCGAACGTGCTTTTGCCATATATATCCCTTAGAAAGTAAACATTTTATTCTGATTTTTTGGTGTAATACAGTTCTTATACTTAAATACTACTGGCATTTTAGTAGTTCCGAAAGTATAATTATAATTTATTATAAAGTTAAAAACTTTGTCAGATTTGTAGATTTTTTACTCCTGTAAACCGCATTATATAAGGAGAGAGCTGATAAAAAGGTTTGGAAAATATGAATTTTTCAGAAATAAGCCTAATAAAAACTAATGAAAACCTGTATAAAAAGCAGAGGAAGACATTTGTTATTCTCCTCCAGGATCAATAGTGTAAAGCATTGTTCCAAAAAGCTTGGAAGTAACCAAATGATCATCCCCTACCCAGCCAAACAGAGATAGCCAAATAAGGATATCAGCAAGGATCCAAAGATTATACAAAAACACTGAGAACATAAAATAAAAAAGTCTTATCAAATAATTCTTAGAGGTTGTCTTTGGAAGATACGAATGCTTCTTAATCCTATAACTTGTTTCCACACCCCAACGTTTTCCATACTGTAAGAACAGCCTCTCAGCTAAGTTTACATCGCTTTCATTGTATTCCTCGTTGGTTGCAAATGCTCTTTTATCACCATTTTCATCTTCAACTATTACAAGGTTGAAGGTTATATCTTTCATCTTAAAATCAGTAATTACGCTTGGAGATGGTGCAATTTCCAGCATCTTTTTTACTGTAGAGATCTGCGTAGCAGGCATCAAATATTTCAGATGAAAACGTTCGAATACTTTTATAGCGTTTGAGTCAAAGAAACCATGGTCAACATAAACCCGTCTTATCGTTATCCTTTGTTGAGCATATCTTAACAGTTTGGTTAGGATTTGTTCTTTGTTGTCAAATGGACCAACAGGTAAAGCAAGCAATGTAAATCGCTTACCTGCCTCTACAATGTTTATCGTTGCAAACTTATAGCATTTCGATGTACCACGATCTGGTTCTTTACCAACAACCATAGAAGCAGCCCGATCACCATAAAAATACCACTCAGTAAAATCAATAGCAACATCATATCGCTTGTGTATATCAAAGATATTGGCTTGTCTTGTCATCTGCCAGACTATTTCAAAAAGCATGGTAAACATTTTATGAAGATGTTTAGGGCCTTGATAGTTTTTAAGATGATAAAGAAGTGTATCTGCATCAGGACAACCACAAGGTCGTAATTGTTTGAATGGTTTATTCCCATTTTCTGCAAAATCCCTGGTTTGCCCTAGATGTATCATTAGATCTATAAACTGATTTTTAGAATAGACCGTGTTATAGTTTAGGTTTAGATATATAAAGGGTGAAAAACGTTTTTTAACAAGATGGCAGATCTCTTTTGTTTTCTTATTTTTCAGATGATGTTGATTCCTGCAAGGCTTCTTGAGCCTTAATTGTTAATTTATCAAGTCTTATTTTACCATCATCCTACTATATTCTAAAATTCTTTATTCGGATTGCCTTAATTTTCATTGAACTAATAAAAGTTATGCAGTCAATAAATTAGCCATATCCAAAAAAAATCGAAATTATTTTTTTGGTGGGAATAGATGTAAACTGTAAGCCTCTTTGTAACATGAGAAAATCTAATAATCTCTACAGTTCATACATAATACTAGCAAATACTCGCTCCTACATTTCACCTAGAAGTGATTCATGATAAATTCAATTAGAGGTATATTATGGCGATGCTTAGTCCAAGCTTGAAACGGTTCACAAAAACATTCCTAACAAATAAACTAATGCGCAGGGGATACCCTTATTTTGGTTCACTGGAAATTACACGTAGGTGCAATTCGAAGTGCTCTTTTTGTCCGATCGGAAATGAAAAAAAAGAGATCAAGGGGGGTGAGGTGGGTACTGAAGCGATGAAAAAAATATTATCACAATTCAGTGATCTGAACATAATCGCTGTTTCATTCCTAGGTGGCGAGCCGTTCCTTCGTAAAGATGTGTGTGAGCTTGCGGAATATGGTCATAACAATAACCTAATCACTCAAGTTAGTACAAACGGTATCAATCTTGGCTCCATGGTTGATAAGGGCACTGCGTCCTTTGATGTGATAGTGATTTCATTAGATGTGGTGGACCGAGAACTGTATCACGAGATCCGTGGTGTTGATAAGTATGAGACTGTTGTTGATAATATCAAGGCTGCCCAAGAGCTATCTAAAGAAAATAAATGCAATATATTGATTAATACCGTAGTATGTTCAAAAAACCTTGACCAGATCCCAGATGTAATTAAGCTATCCAAAAAACTTGGTGTACGCGGTATCATGATCGATTTTGCAACATTCCATGATCACTGGTTAGAGATTGTAAACGATGGGTCGCGATATAATCCTAAAGAGATGGATTGGCGAAATGATCGAAAGGGCACAAAAAGATTAATCAAACAGATTATCCAGATGAAGAAGGAGTATCCAATTCTAACTTCGAAGGCATATCTGGAAACATTCCTCACAGAGAACTTTGACTTCAAATGTTATCCGAATCTTTTCTGTTGTGTTTCGAAGGAGGGCAAAGTTGCTATTCCATGCTGGGACTCAAGTATCACCAAATCCTATGATATAGTGAACAAATACAACCTTAAGGAGATATGGTTCTCAGATGATGCGAATGAATTACGTGAGAGGGTGGCAGATTGTAAAAATTGCTATATGCACTGTATCGTAGAACCCAGTAAAGTGCTTGGTGCCACTACTCGCAACCTTAAAGATCTTATGGAATGGGTTGTTACATTTCGCAATAGTGGGTTCAATGTTTGATCATTTGAGCCCAAACTATCTTTGATACGGTACGTTTTCTAATGGATGTGAAGATGATTAAAGATAATAGAAATTTTAAGGTAAAACCATAAGTATCTTTGGCATCTTAGAAAATAGGTATTACTTTCTATAGCTCGCTATATCTTTGTTATTTTCAGCGATTTGAAAAATGAAATAAAGACAATCGATATAAAAGATATAAAGCATTAAAATGTGACGTCAAATACACGCTCGAATCCTGATGTAGGCGTAAGAATAAGTGATTTAAACTCGAAGTCCAAATCCCTTCCCCTGCATTTTTTAATTAACAACTCAATGCCTTGTGGAAGAGGTACTTTTCATGTTGCATTCCTGTCATATAGAAGAAATCAGAGTTTAAAACATTGATCGTTGCATAAATGATTTCTTTTCTTACTAACATGTCGTTCCTCAAATATCAACTAGTTTTAAGTTGTTTTTATACTGCGGGGTTTTAACGTTGGGGGTTTCTCGCTTATGAAATGTTAAGAATTCTATTTTATTTTTTCAATAGTTTTATTCATTTCATCTAATATTTCAACCATTTGTTGTAATGCCTTTCTTGTTCGAGTCCTAACCCACCAAAGTGAGTCGACCTTTGTTTTACATTCAGCGATTTTTTTTGAGATTTTCTCTGGCATCTCTTTTAACCTCAAGAAAATGTTAATATTTCATTGTTTTTTAGCATTTCCCATTAATTTAAAAAGAGAAAAAAAGATTTCCCGATTAAATATATGTGAAGAGGATTATTTACAGATGAAAATTTAATCGAAGAAGAAATAAAAAAGAAGGGCATGAGATGAGTAAAAAAAACCTAAACGATCTGTTCATACAAAAACGGGAATTGGTAGAAATAAGTAAAAAATGGTACGGGAGAAATTCTAATAATCCCTACAGTTCATACATTATCCTATCAATTACTCGTTCCTGCATTTCCCCTAGAAGTGATTCATGATAAATTCCCTAATCTTTTTATGATGACCCAAACGTCTAACGATATATTTTGTTGCTTTGACTATTTGTGTGTCAAATAATCTTGTCACAATCAACCCAACGATAAATATAAGCACGCCCATGATAACTGCCAAAACAACACCTATTTGGCCAAAGAACGATACGTAAAAGAATGTAACGACCCCGCCTAGGACCGACATAAGAGCGGCCCTGATAATAAAATAGAGTCTCTGCAACCACGTAGAAAGCAACAATGCCTTTATCACCGCTCTTTTTTCGATAACGCGTTCAGGTCCAGATGGAACACTTTCTATCTCGTGCAATAAGTTTTTTGCATAATCAAGATCTGACAATTGTAATATCTTTTTTGCATATTTAGCTTCTGATAAATCCTTAGAACTTGCGTTTTCAAGCTCCACCATAATCCTCTGAGATATTTCAGCTATGTCTTTGTTATCTATCAGTGTTTTTTTATCCGTTTTATTTTTTCTTCTGCGCTGTATGGATAATTTCTTCATCTTTTTTTACACCTTCTAGATAGAGTTCTCAGTATTTTTACGATGTATCTTATTGACATCCTAGTGACGTAGGGTGTTTTTTGTCATAATAGAAATACATTTCATTATCGTTTTTATTTGCTAAAGTCCTTTTCATCCTTTTGGTTGTAGATAATTCCTTTTTTTAATTATCAATAATATTTATACATATTAAACATTGACTAAAAAATAGATAAAAAACATATGAAAAACAATATAAGGTATAGATAACTCCAAATACTAACTATTTTACAGAACCGTTGTATAAAGTAAAAGCATTCAGTATCTCTAAGCATTCAGTATCTCTATTATACTGTTTTTTAATTGTTTCTTACTTGTTTTTAAGATATGCTGATATAACATAATGACAATGGAGTAAGCAAGGTGATAAACAATGGAAAGTAAAAAATTTATGAATGCAGACGTCTACGCCCAAGACGAAAAAATTGGCCAGGTTAAGGAAATCGGAATCGACCCAGAAAATTGGGAGATAACTCATCTTGAACTCCAATTGACCAGAGATATAGCTGAATCTGTGCTTGGGGCAAAAAAATATGGAGTGCGTAACATGCTAGCTATTTCAGCACTAAAGGACGGAACTGCTCGCTGGACAGATAGAGGACTGAACATAAAAGTCTCAAAAGCACAACTTCATATGTACTTAAAACCAGTAGAAGACGTAGAAAATCGTTAGTGCATAATCAATGTTAGATGGTGCGCGCACGAACGCGTGCGATCATTCATTCTAACTAAACACTGCACTAAAAAAACAAGGAGGTAAAAAAATATGAATACAATTTTAGTCGCTATCGGAGTTGTCGTTGCGATAATTGGTGTCATAGCTGGTGCCTTAGTAGTAACAACACCTCAACTATTTGGATTAGTCAACACTGAAAGTACACCGTATGCGCAATACATGATTCCATTGATAATTGGTGGACTTGTGTTAGTTATAGTAGGCGCTGTAGTACCACGCAAAACAACGAGAGCAACGTAAAGGATCCCAAGCCCAAGCGAGAAATCCTTGACTTTTAAATCGGGGATGAATCGCCGGATAATTTATCTTGTTCAAACACGCACGGTTAGATGTGATTTTCCTCTTGAAGGGAAAGCCATGCAATTTTGTTGCATAGAAGGGGTGACACCCTAACTTTATCTTATTTACGGAAGCATGAAAACATAAAAAAAATGGAGTAGAAAAAATGATAGATATAAATTTAGCAACAATAATTGTATTTTTAATAAGTCTTGTTGTATCGGCAATTATTATTTATGCTGTAACGAAATTATTTGGAGAAAAAGAGGAAGGGTTTGGCATTGCTTTATTGACTGCCTTTGTCGGCGCAATAATATATGCAGCTGCTTATTATTTCCTCCGTCCTGAGTTAGGATGGGTGGCATCTCTCATTGGGGGAATAGCCTGGCTTATTGCTCTTGGTGTTTTGTATAGTATCGGCTGGCTGAAAGCGTTCGGTATTGCTATTATCGTATGGATTATCGCAGCTATTGTCAGCTTCATCCTACCAACGATGATAGGGCCGTTATAAGGAGATGGTTTACATGAAAAAACAAAAACAATTTGTCTTTGTTGGAATTATGCTGGTGATGTTGATAATAATAAGCTCGAGTGGTTGCACGAATGCGGTTGATAAAAGTAGTTTTATTGGAACCTGGACAACCTCTGGTGGGGACGGAACGATGACCTTCACTAATGATAACTTGGTAACGGTGACCGGTCAACTGGGAGATTTTTCATTAAGCGGAACGTATACGTGGGCTGTTGCAGATGAAAAAATAACCTTCACTTCTGAGTCTGGTGGATCACTTGGTGTTACCTTGGATTATAGATTTCCTACCGATAATCAGTTGATACTTACAGGTTCTAGCGGTGGGTCTATCACGTTAACCAAAGCGTAGGGTGATTAAAATGGCAGTAACAGTAAATTGGGGTGCTATGGGCTTAGGCTCGGTAATAGCATTTGTAATAGGCTGGTTCATATTTGGACTGTTAGGCGCAGTAGTATTGGCTATTATTGTCATGGTGTTAATGGGGATAATAAAAGTTAGGTAAGGATAATATTCTATGACGAATAAGAAAAAAGGTGAAGTGGAGAAAATGGGGGGATTTATTGGTGGCGGTGTGAAGCAAGGTTGAGACGCTGTAAAAAGATTTGGAAAAGATGTAAAAGAAGGCGTTTCAGGAAAAAAGAAATTTAAATAATCGTTTGTAGATGGAGAAGTGAAATATATGGATGTATTTGGTTATGTAATTCCGTTTTGGGCGGTACTCCTTGGGATCATTGTAATCGTGTTTCTCTTGTGGGGAATATTAAAATTTGCAGTGTGGGTTCTCATATTCATCATTATTGTTGTTATCGCCCTTATCGGATTAGATTTTCTCGTGGGTATATTTCAAAGTATCGGATTATGATATTTTTTAAAAATGATACATACGATGAATGAGAATGATTACATAAAAGATAGGTGTAAATGGACAGAATAAAAAATAAAAACTAACAACAACTCCGTTTTATCGTAGCTAACATTACCACAGTTAATAGAAACAGGTGTAAACGTTAAATTTATTGGTCCTGCTTCAATTGTTTTTCCATTTTTCAATTCTTTTAACAAGAATATGAATTTAAAACTTATTTTTACCAAAAATGTTATAATTCATCACACTCATTAGAGCATGGGAGGATATTCATGAAATTTAGTAAATTAGATGGTATGGATGTTGTTTCCTTAGATGGTTTTAAAACTGGTGAGATATCCGGAATGGAGTTAAATATAAAAAATTGGGATGTTTCACATATATACATTGAACTGTCTGATGATGCCGTAAAAGAACTTGGTTTTAAAAAACCTCTATGGGGGCATATAACAATATGTATACCTGTAGGCTATGTTGAGGCTGTTGGTGATGTAGTAACACTTACAAGAAACCTGAAAGGACTGGATAAAATACCATAATGTAAATAAATTATTGAAAACTACTAATCACCAAATATGATTAAACAATAAAGGTGATGAACTATAGTAAAAAAGGAAAAAATAAAAGATATGGGTTTTTGTATGATACCTGCATTGGTTGGAGTTGTTATTATATTTTTTTCAATTTCAGCTTCATTTTCTACTGTTGCAGGGGTCTACATGAATCCCTCATGGGTTTTCTTCTGGGTATTCCTTGGACTTGTCTTAATTTCGTATACCATAATTACAGTTAGTAGGCGACGTAGATGTGAATAGAATTTCAAAAATCACAATCTCCAACAGATATAAAACCTATTAAGATAGCATCAAATAACGGCCGGGTCTTGATATGAGTATGATTACCAATTTTGAGTTAATGCCAATGAACTAATTATCAGCAATATTTTTATATTAACTACAAAACTATCAGATGATGCCAAAAAATATGCCTATTGAAATAATTAAAAAAATTCGAAAAGAAGTAAAAAAAGGTAAGCCAAAACTTCAAGTCTCAAAAGAATTGAATATCTCTTATAACAAAGTGAGAGAAAATACTAAAGATATCAAAACAATAAAAAGAGGGATATCAGAGGATCTTGCAAAGAAAATCCGTGAAAAAGTTAAAAATGGTAAAACCAAGAGACAAGTAGCATTACAATACAGCGTAACAGATAGAACAGTATATTATCATACCCGTGATATTTGTTCATATCCTCTTAGAAATATGCGTGTTCAAGATAAAAAACTTGAACTAATGAAAGGCCTTATGAGAGATGGCTATGCTCTTTCTTCTAAGGGATATAGCACCAGCTAGTATAACGAGTTGAAGAAGTATTTTCCAAGTATTTGTAAAGCTAAAATGTATAATCGTGTTATCTTTTATCTCAAGGATAAAAAAGATGCTGCGGCACGTGCTTTTATTGAGAATACTGAACGGAAGATTATCAGTTATCAGGAGTTGAAACAGGTTACTCGTGTTTTTGATGCAAACCTGAATATTAAGGAAAAACGAAGTATCATTAGCAGAAATAGATCTGAAAAGTTATTCAAAAACCAGGAAGGGAGTAGTAATTCTCTCCTTAAGGATGATGATTCTTTGGCATTTTTTTACATTCGGGACTACTGCATTTCAGTACTTGTGAATCTAAAAAAAACAAAGAAATTGCTATCATCCTGGAGAGAATAATGCTAAGAACTATATTTTTACATAATTTTTTCAAAAATTTATATTTTGCATAGTCGCCTTCAAATAGTATTTTTATTAAAAATATGACATTGAAAAATTAATATAATCTATCGAAATATTTCTTGACTTTTTATAAAAAAGGATTTTTTAATAGACAATATCCTAAAAAGCATTAATGATTTTAATCTTTCTTTCTCGTCCAATGGTGTGAAGTTCTTTTTGAAGTTTTTTATAATATGTGTTAGTAACTGTTTCCATGTTTGAAAAAGAATCTTGGAGTTGTTTTGAAAATTGGTTCTTATTTTGTAAGTTTGTGAGAATGCCTGGCTTAAAATGAAAGGTATCGATGAATATTTTTTGTGCACCATGATCAACAAAAGTGTCTATAATTGCAGAAATATCATATAGTGAGATGGTTGGATAGATAGGACCAAAAAAAACACTTGTCTCAACTCCTTTGTTGTTGCATGTTTTTATTAAGGAGAGGCGGTCAGGAATGGATGCAGAATAAGGCTCAAGTACTTGTCGTTCTGTATCATTTAATGTGCCTATACTTATTAACAATTCTATAGTTGAAAATTGTTTGAGCAATGAAAGGTCTCTTTTGAGGAGAGACGATTTTGTTTGAATACAAAGAGGAAAATCATACTTTAGTAATTGCTCTAGACAAAATCTAGTAAGTTTGTGCTTCTCCTCTACAGGTTGATAGGGATCAGTAACCGTTGAAAGTCCAACGATGCCTCTTGGTTTCTTTTTAAGTTCTTTGGCAAGGAGAGTAGGGATATTTTTCTTGATCTTTATGGCAGATCCCCACTGATTTCTGTTGATATGTAAGATATTTGGTCCATAGCAATAAGCGCAGTTATGTTGACAACCGATATAAGGATTTAAAGAATAGTCCAAACCCGGTAAGGTGGACGGGGATAGCGCAGTTTTACAGTAATATTCTTCAATTCTCATCCTATCACAAAAAGTCCTCTAATCTTTTTTGATATAATAGATTCTTTAGTACAGCACTATTGTGAATCCATCGTGAAAGAGGAATGTCCATGATAGTAGAAACCCGGTGCAATGCTTCATGAAGAGTATCGTATTTTTTATATTGCATGGATAGGGCTCGACGTACGCTTTCTCGAACATTCCACACACCAATAGGCATAATATAACCAGGATGGGCTTCTCGAAAAATCACAGCACCTGCTTGCCTCCGCTCTTTTTCTAGTAATTCATTAACAGCAAGACGAGCAGCATAATAACAACCTCCAATTTCTGCATAGGTTGTTCTCCCCTCATAAAATTCATAGCTATTAAAGATAGAAATGGAGCGACCGTAGGGATTCCAAGTAGTGTTTGGATACCAAGCCTCGATTAATTCATATTGCCATTCTGTAGGAGTGCAAAGAATGATCCAACGATTATCAAATTGATTAAGGTAGTAGAGTCGATATTCGTTAATTAAAGGTTGCTGCTTAGTTTTTTTTAGCAATTCCAAACCTAACGTTGAATCAACTGCAGTAATGCTCCAGCGTGTCGGGACAAATTTTCTCTTTTGTTTCTCACCAAAAGCTCCAACACTAAATGCTCTCTGTATATTGGAAAGTGGAACACCTGCTCTATAGATGTCAATTAGTGCATTTCGTGCCTTTAAATCAGTATCGTAGTAGGCTTTTTCGATATGTTGTTCATATTTTGGATTTGTGATATCTAAAAATCTTATAGGAGCCGAAGGACCATGAGGCTGAATTTCATCATAGAATGAAATGTTTCCCTGCGGTTTCTTTGAAAATAGTGCTTCTGCATAGACAGAGTTTTTTGAAAGAGCAAGTTCTCGAGTAAATTCAACAATCTTATTTGAACTTTCAACATCAGAAATATCGATGATATATTTTCCACGAATTAGTTGAGAACGAAAGGAAACAATCTCATCAATACTTTTATCTAACCAGAGTTCAGGAGTATCAATTAAGGAGGTATCCCCCTTAACTGGTGGGATCATAGGCCCAATAGCTACCTTTGGATAACCTATTCTCCCCACAAATACACTTGGAGGAGATGCTCCTGCTAATTGAAGAGAATGAACTTGTTCTTGGATCTTTTTATAAGAATGGTAACGTACAAGAACAGGGCAACGAGCTTTTCCACATAAGAATTTAACACCTCTACAAAGAGCACATCTATGAGAGGTATGATCTCCTCCCTTTGAAAAAAGTGAATGCTGTTTGTCATGAGATTTATCAGTCACTTGTTCCCCTATGACATTGTACTCTATAAATAAGTATACTATGGAGAAGTGAAAGTATGATTTCTATTTAGATATATTTTATTTTGTACTGTAGTTATCCAAGATGGGAGACTTTCAAGAGTTCGTATGGAAGTTATTTGTGCAAAAATCTTACGATATCTTGTATTGCATTTTACTCTGCTTTCAAGATTTTTTTTAAGGGCATAGCACAAATGTCCACCTTTATGATCCCAATCTGTTAATAAAATAATTTTTCTATATTTTTTAGCAATCATGTCGCAAAAATCAGCTATTGACATGCCGATATGTACTCGGATGATGGTTCCTGTGATTCCAAGTTTACGGAGCGCTTCAATATCTTTATCGCCTTCAACAATGATAGGTACATTTTGATTTTCTTCAATGAGATCAGTAAGCGTTTTTTCTACATCTTGAAGGGATTTTTCATAATCCATCTAATGATTCCTCAATTTTTCTACATAGTTTTTCATAATCACAAGTACGTATTGCGATTAGTTTCTCTTTACTTTTCATACCAGCAATGATTTGTATATTTTTAGGTGAAATATGAAAAAATTGCGAAATTAAATTGATTAGTTCAAAATTTGCCTTACCATCTTTTGCTTTATTTCTCACTTTTGCTTCTAAGCATTGTCTCCATCTGTTATATCCTGAAGGAAATCTTGACTCAGAAGAATGTGGCATAATATGAAGTTTCAATTTGACTTCATTATCTGAAGAGTACATTGCTTTTCTGCAATTCATAGTATCATAATCATAGGATTACTGTGAAGTTAATTTTAATATCGCTTCAGCAATGTCACCATTTGTTTCAGCAAGTGCTTTTTTCGCCTCTTCCTCAGATTTTCCCGTTTGTTCCATAATTAGTTGTATATCTTTCTGAGTCGAGTCATCTTTTCTATTTTTAATAGTTGGTGACCCAGCAATTTGATAGGTTTTCTGACCTTGTGCTTCCATGACTGTTACTTCGGCATCCTCAAAAATATATTCTTTAGAATCTGTTAAAATAATTATCTTTTCAACATTTTCTATATTCTTGATATTAATACCGAGTCGGCGCATCATCTGGTTCATTTGCCGTTGATTCATTCTGCCAGGCATTCCAGGCATCATACTTATACCTTCTACTTTTTCGAAGGATATATAGCATATTAATTGTTTAACATTTTTGGTATGATTTCAGGAAAAGAGATTAAAGTACTTGATCACAATTCAGACTACTTTGGAGTTCCACCAGCAATCCTTATGGAAAATGCTGGTAAAGGAGCAGCAGATATTCTTTTACGAACTCTTGATGCTAAAGGAAAAGCCCTGCTATTCCTCTGTGGTACTGGCAATAACGGGGGTGACGGTTTTGTTGCTGCTCGTTATTTGGCAGAATTCTGTAATGTATCGATTATTCTAACGGGAAAATATATAAGAACAATAATTGCAAAACAAAACTTTTTAAAACTTCAAAAGCAAAATGTAACCATACTTACAAAAGATTCTCTCTCCTCGCTTGAAGATTGCATCCAAAAGCAGGATATTATTGTTGATGCTATGCTGGGCATTGGATTTTCAGGTACCTTAAAAGAACCATATGCAACAATTACTCGCAAACTCTCATCTCTTTCAAAAATTACCATTGTATCATTAGATGTTCCAACAGGATTGGGTACTTCTCCTGCTGTTCAACCACAGCATACCATTACCTTTCATGATAGTAAAGAAGGAATGGATGCGTTTTCTTGTGGATCAATTCATATTGTTGATATTGGCATACCAAAGGATGCTCTTGAATATATTGGTCCTGGGGAACTAATTGAATATTATCCACGGCCAATCAAACAATCTCATAAAGGAGAGAATGGCAGAGTTTTAATTGTAGGTGGTGGTCCCTATATAGGAGCACCAGCGTTATGTGGACTTGCAGCACTGCGTACTGGAGTCGATCTTGTTCATATTGCCACACCGCAACGCTCATGGCAACCTATTGCCTCGTTTTCTCCTAATTTAATTGTTCATGATTTAAATTCTGATCTTCTTACCCTTGGTGATCTTCCCTTTCTAAGAGAACTTATGCCAAGTTGTGACGCTCTTTGCATCGGTCCTGGTCTAGGCAAAGAAAAAGAAACAGAGGCTGCTATAGTAAAAATTATTCTTCTGGCAAAAGAACAACAAAAACCACTTGTTATCGATGCTGATGCGATTGGACCTATCGCCCAACATGTGCAAGAACTTCGCCATACACCAACTGTAATTACTCCACATGCAAGAGAATTTAAACTATTGACTGGTGTCGTTCTGCCATTTGATATTGAAAAAAGATCAGAACTGATACACGAATGGGCTCAACGACTTGGCGTTACTATTCTCTTTAAAGGCCCTATTGATATTATTAGTAATGGTAAGGAAGTCAAGAAAAATAAGATACATAATGAATCGATGACCGTGGGCGGAACAGGAGATGTTCTTGCAGGTATTATAACTGGTCTTTTATCAAAAGAGGTTATTCCATATAATGCAGCACGTATTGCAGCCTTTCTTAATGGATCTGCGGGAAATGAAGCTTTTCAGAAGAAATCCTATGGATTACTTGCGACAGACATTATTGACGAAATTCCAAGTATTTTTAAAAAATATTTATAAAAAAATAAAACTTCCTTTTTTCTAAATTTCTAAATAAAATTTATTGTTATTGGTATTAATATCTATTTTCAAAAAGATTTATATAACATTTATTGCTTAGATTTCACAGAGGGAGATAATATGAATCAAAAAAAGTTTATTAAATTTGTTGGAATTTTTTTTGTATTACTATTGTTAATAATATATTTTCCAATAATTTCCGGAAATCAAATCAAAGAATCCTATCCAATTGATACTCATTCTTTTAAAACTTTAAATAATCCAAATAATGCAACTGTAATTTGCCAAACGTATGGTTTTTCTGGAGAACCAACACAAAAAAGTACGATATCGTTCAATGAGGCAGAATATTTATTGAATATGATAACTGATCTTCAAAATGAAATTTCAGACAACCCATACTCTACTAAAGTCCAGCAATTACAACATGAAATTATCCTATTTGCTAGCGGACATCATCTAATTCCAAAAAATATATCTATAGATACACTTCAATCGCGACTTTATCATACCAATACTCTAGATTTTGCTAGAAAAATAGTACAGCCTATTTTTCAAAATAGAGCATCTCAATTCTTTTGTAATTACTTTTCAACTGGTTCTGGGTCATCTCTACCAATTTTTACTCTTCCAAGACTTATACCCATTCTCTTTACACCCATTCCAAGACTCTTTATAAGATGGTCCGCACTGGAAGGATGGACAACTTGCGGTGGATTATTTTCAGGAACTGGGTTTATTGCTTCTGGCCCACAAAATGGTTTTGCTTTAGGTTTTTGGGGCATTGGCTTTAGCATTTTTCTTCCTCCAGTTATGGCTTATGCCATTTTTGGGTATGCATTATTTGCAACTGTTAATGCAGAACATATTGAGCTCTGGCCACCAAATCGAGTACCGTTAGTATCAGATATCTATCCCCCTAATGGTGCTGTTAATATCCCAAAATCATTAACTGAACTGCGTTTCAGAATAGACGATGCCGATGGGGATCTTATGAATTTTACAGTAACAACAGATCCAGATATTGGTTCTGGTAGTGGATTTCAAAAGGAAAATGGAGAGTATTCCGTTCCTATCAGTGGTCTTGAAGGATTAACAGAATATTCGTGGCATATCAGTGTATCAGATGACAAAGATTCAACAGAAGAAAATTATTACTTTATTACTGAAGCAATAGAACCGATAATTACGAACCCTACTCCACCCAATGATGCCAGAAATATACCGCTAGATCTGTCACAGTTAAGCTTTACTGTAACTGATTATCAAGAAGATCCAATAGATTGGACTGTTGAAACAGTTCCCGACATTGGCTCAGAAAGCGCATTAGGTGTCGGTAATGGCGTTTATACAATTGATGTAAGTGGAATAGAATATAATGCTGATTATGTTTGGTATGTGAATGCAACTGATGGAGAAAATTGGGCAAGAAAGATATTTCAATTTAGATCAAGACCAGAACCAGCATCCTGGTGGGACGAAAACTGGACTTATAGAAAAGAATTTATTGTTGATTATTCCCAAATTGAAGGGTTTCATAATAATTTTCCAGTGTTAATTAAACTCGATTTAGATGATGATCTCTCAGAAAAAGCTCAAGATGATGGGGATGATATTGTATTTGTTACCTACAATGGCAAGAAACTCACCCATGAGATCGAGTTGTTTGATAATGAATCGGGAAGTTTGATATCGTGGGTAAATATTACAAGTTTTACCTCAGATACTCTAATCTATATGTATTACGGTAATTCTTTTTGCAGTAATCAACAAGATATCAAAAGGACTTGGGATTCTCATTATCTCGGAGTTTGGCATATGAGCGACATCTCTGATTCTATTAAAGATTCTACGAACCATAGGAATGGTGTTTCTTACGGTAACCCAAAGTATTTACAAAATGGAAAAATTCATAAATGTATTTACTTCGATGGTGATGGAGACTTTTTTGATATTTCAGATGATATCTATGAATTTGCTAATGATGATGTCACCATAGAAACTTGGATTAATATCGATGAGAATAGAAATGAATATGAAAGTATTATTTATTTTGGAGATACTGATTGGTATCCAGATATTTGGCTTCATAAAAGTAGAAGCGGAATTAATCAAGGCAGACTTGCCCAGACAGTATATATGACTTCAACCGAAGGCAATCTTGCAAAAAGTGATTCGTCAGGAGCTGAGCTTATCAATCATTGGATTTCCGCTTCAGGAATAATTTGTTATAGTGATAATGAACTTAAGCTCTTTATTGATGGGGACCAACAAATAGATACTGATACTTGTCTTGACTACGATATTGGAAGTGGAAATCACTTTGTTGGAAGAATTGGTTATTCAGTAGGAAGCGACGAATTTATGAAAGGATATATTGATGAGGTTAGGGTTTCAAATATTAAAAGAGATGCACAATGGATAAAAACTGAATATAATAATCAAAACAGTCCATCCCAGTTCTTTAGTATCGGTCAAGAAGAAATATCGACTTAATCTTTAATTATTCCTATCTAAAAATAAATTATCGATTATTTATGAAAATAATAGAAAAACAGAATCGAATAACTAAATATATTATAGGACGTTTTTTAAATAATATTTATAAATACCTTACCAATCGGATTTCATGATGAAGAAGTATCTCTTATTGTCAGTATTTTTTTTTGGAATTCTTTTGTTTAATTCCTTATCACAAGCTCAGATTCTTTCTCCAATTGCTCAAGTAAAAGGTCAATTAGATCAAGAGACAACCGCAATTTTCATTGGAGAAACACATCTTCAAGGTTCCTTTGAAGGTTACCAACTATCTTCTATTATTACTATTCCTTTATTTAGTGACGCTCTTGCCTTTCCCTTTTTAGGTTCAACAGTTTTTAAGGATATAGATACTCTTATCATGTATTCACTCCCATCACTTAACACGACATCACTTGAAGAATTGCTCTTTCTTGATGAAGACAATATTACTTTTTTTACAGATGTCGATATTGATATTACTCCTGGCCCGGTTGTACTTGCTGCATATGAGCAAACCAGTTATGTAACCATAAATAATACCTTTGACTATGCATTTACGTCACTTTTAACAATAGACATTACTCAAGATGCATCCCTTCCTTTTCTGACTCTTGTGACACCATCGGAACAACACATATTCTATCATGGTGATTCTACCTATCTGATCCCCTTAACTAATTCCAGCTCTATAAACATAAAAAATCAAGCCGGTCACAGTCTCTGGAAAAGCAATCTTTCAAATGTTCTCTTCTTAATAGAAGACGAGGAATTTTCTTGTGTATCACACTCTCTTATTTCTCTTTTTTCTTTGGCAACAACGTTTCTTGAAGGGGCAAGATCTTTTTCCATAAAACCTGCGCAGACATCAACTCTTGATTTTCAGAGTATTTTGACAGAAATCTCCACCCTTGAACACTCTTTTACAAATCTTTCCAACATTTCCTCAGAATTACAGGGATTTGAAGCAATTCTTGATGAAATTCTTACTATTATCAATGGGGGAATGATACTTCTTAAAACTACAGATACTTTATTTATTGATGGATCGCCTCAGACCTTTTCTGAGGTAGGTTTTGGTCGTGGTGAATTGATAGAGATCATGATTTCAAATAGTTCAGAGCCATATGCTCTTCAAGGTAATTTTCGCTTAATTTTTCTAGGAGATCATTTGTATACTGTGCGAGCTCAGGATAGTTCAACAGGAGTTACACTCCCCTTTCTGATAGTGATTGTATGGATTATTGCTCTCGCAGCATTTTTTCTGTTTAAATATTATTTGAAAAAAGAAATCAATGAACAATTTGATACTAAAATTAAGAAATATGCTTTTTACTTTCATATTATAGCTCTTCTTCTTGCTTTCTTTCTCCTGGACCAAGAGATAAGTTTTCAATTTGGAATAAGTGCTCTTGATGTTCTTTTTGGTCACGGTCTTACAATTTTTATTGGGATTTTTCTGGTTGTCGAGCTTATTATGTGGGTTCTAGGTTATTTCTTACTTGCATTTCCTGTTCGTTTGATAGTTAATTCAACATTACAATGGTTTGGAATAGGTAAAGGGGGTAAAAGTATTGGAAAAGGTATTGGCGCTTTCTTTATATGGATATTTTGCGCTCTTTATGTTAAAGTCATTGTAAATCTTCTCTTCCTAGTATTGAATCCAGCGAATTTTTTCCAAGGGGGATAAGTATCAAAACCTCAAGAATTGAACCTATCTTTCATGAATGTGCCTTGTTTATTCAACGTCAAAAAATCCTTGTCATTGCAGATTTACATATTGGTATCGAAAGAGAATTACGAGAACATGGTTTACACGCACCTTCTCAAACAAGACATATGGTACAACGTCTCGATAGACTCTATAAAAAATACAATCCAAAAAATATCATATTTCTAGGTGATATTAAACATAATATCCCTACATCAACATTTCAAGAACGGACAGACGTGACAAGCTTTCTTAAGCATTTTAGTACACTACTTTCTCTTGATATTATTCCTGGAAATCATGATGGGAACATTCAAAAACTACTACCTTCCTCTGTTTGCCTTCATCCATCAGATGGTATAGTAAGTGATGACATCGGTTTTCTTCATGGGCATCGATGGCCTAAAGAGGAACTGCTGCAATGTCGACATATCATTGTCGCACATTCGCATCCAACTGTTGCCCTCACCGATCGATTAGGATATACAACCTATGAACCTTGTTGGGTAAAAGGAAAGATCCTTCAACAAAAAGCCCAACAGAAATATCTCTCTACTGGTGATCCCGAAGTAATTCTTATGCCCCCTTTCAATCCTTTATGTGGAGGGACAGCGGTAAACCACGATCCACTTCTTGGTCCTTTTCTTTCCCTTCTTGATATTAATGAAGCAAAGGTCTATCTCCTTGATGGAACATTACTTGGAAAAGTCAAGGATATTCGATAGAAAAATGTAATTTCAATTATCTTTTTAGGTGATGTACAGAAAATGTAATATTTTAGAAGATGTGATTTATTTTTTTTAAGCCCATGGTGTTGATTGGCGTTAAGCTATATAATTACCTTTAACTTTAAATAATACATGTATAATACGAATCAAACCTAACAGTATATTGATGGCCTATGGATATAACACTATCAGATATGGTAAAAGACATCCTTCAAGCATTCTTACTTTTAATCTTGCCTTGGATTGTTATTGTTCTGGGATTAGTTTTTGGCCTTACTAATGTTTTTTACTATCTTCTTTCCATTACATGGTTTGGTTCAGGTTTGATATTCTTTTGGGCTTTACATTGAAAATTTTAAACCAAAACCATTTTAAGCCATATAATCCATTCTCCTTTCCCATTGATGAAGTATGGTAAAATATATTATTGTCACTGGGGGCGTTATTTCTGGTTTAGGCAAAGGAATTACGACTGCTTCAATAGGTAAAATTCTCCAACTCCATGGTTATAAAGTCACGGCTATAAAGATCGATCCCTACATGAATTGTGATGCTGGTACACTCAGACCTACCGAGCATGGAGAAGTATGGGTTACTGAGGATGGTGGCGAGATTGATCAAGATTTGGGGCATTATGAACGATTTTTAGACATCAATATTCCCAAGTTCCATAATATCACGACAGGCCAAGTGTATGGTGCCGTGATTGATAAGGAGCGAAAAGGCAAATACTTGGGAAAGACAGTTCAACCTATTCCTCATGTCACCGATGAAATAAAACGTCGTATCCGGCGACCCTCTCAAGAAGGTACCTTTGATTTTATTCTTGTGGAAATCGGTGGTACTGTAGGTGACTATGAAAATATTCTCTTTTTAGAGGCTGTTCGACAGATGAAACTTGATGGCGATAAAGTCATTTATGTTCATGTTACGTATGTTCCTTTATTAAATACTCTGGGTGAAGCAAAAACCAAACCAACCCAACACTCTATCAAACTGTTACGAGAAATCGGTATTCAAGCAGATTTTATTATTGCTCGAACAGAAAAACCATTAGATGGTCCACGAAAAGAAAAGATTGCTATGTTTTGTAATGTCCATGAGGAGGATGTTATTTCTGATTCTAACATTGAGAATGTATATGGTGTGACTCTCCTCTTTGAAGACCAAGATCTCTGTCGAAAAATCCTTGCAAAATTACATTTACGAAAAGAAAAACTTGATTTGCAACCATGGGAGCAATTCATTAAAAAGATATCAAGATTAAAAAAACCAGTAAAGGTAGGGATAATTGGTAAATATTTTGATACTGGTTCGTATAAACTCTCTGATTCGTATATCTCAGTAATAGAGGCTGTCAAACACGCGGCTTGGAATAATAATGTACAACCAACCATTGAATGGATTGATTCTAAAGTATTTGAAAAACAACCTGAAAAAATCTCTTCCCTAGAGAATTTAGATGCTATTATTGTTCCAGGTGGTTTTGGCCTTTCAGGAATTGATGGAAAAATTGCTGCCATTCGCTATGTTCGTGGACACAGCATTCCTTATCTTGGTTTATGTTTAGGTATGCAACTTGCAGTTGTTGAATATGCCCAAAATGTTTGTGGTCTTCCACAGGCAAATACTACAGAAGTGGATAAAAAAACACCTCATCCAGTCATAGATTTTATCCCTGAACAGGTTGATATTATTAGAGAATCTCGGTATGGGGCGTCTATGCGTTTGGGTTCCTATCCTGCCCTTCTCAAGAAAGGTAGTATTGTACAGAAACTCTATGGGAAAACTAATGTTCATGAACGTCATCGGCATCGCTATGAGGTCAATCCAGAGTATGTTGAACTACTCGAAAAAAACCATCTGATTTTTTCAGGAAGATCTCCCAATGGAGTTTTGATGGAATTTATGGAACTAACTAATCATCCTTATTTTGTGGCCACTCAAGCTCATCCAGAATTCAAATCACGGCCGATGAAACCTTCTCCATTATTCAATGGTCTTATTCAAGCAATAAAGAAAAAAAAGTAAGACTATTTTAGTCACCAAAACAAATAACGGTTCCATCTCTTGTAGGAATAAAGACATTTCCATCGGCTATACCAGGAGATGACATAAATTCATCACCAAAGATATAATATTGCCAGATAACTTCAGGATCGCGCCCAATCTTTACTTCTGCATTGAAACAGTAAAAATACCCTTCCACATTGCCAATATACACTCTGCCATCAGCTACTGCTGGTGAAGCATAGGTTTCACCATTAGTATCGTATTTCCATTGTAATTCTCCTGTTGTTGCGTTGATACAATAAAAATAACCGTAAGTACAACTGATATAAATATTACCATATGCATATGCTGGTGATGACTGAATTCTATCATAAACATCATCAAATAACCAAATTAATTCACCGGAATTTGCATCAAGACAAAGTAATTTGATCCCCATGCCTACATAGACCTTCCCATCAACAACCGTGGGAGAAGAATCCATCCAGGGAGAAGACTGACCATACGAATACTCCCAATATTTTAATCCATTATCAATATCAATACAATAGAATTTTCCGTTATTTGAACAAAAGTATGCCTTTCCATCTACAATGACGGGGGTTGAGTCAATATGATCTAATGGATATACTTGATATAAAATCGATTTTTCTCCTGTTTCAGCCTTTAACTTGTACAGCTTTCCATCATGAGCACCGATATACACATATCCATCAACAACCATAGGTGAACTATCTATATTGGCTCCTGGACCTAGGTATGTGCTCCATTCTTCGACTCCACTTGAAGCATCATAACAGTATACAGTTTTTGAATAATAATTTCCAATATAGACTAAACCATTAACAACTGCAGGTGATGAGGACCATATATCTGTTTCAGCTTGTTCGGCAGGTGTTGCCCAAAGTATTTCCCCTGTTCCACTATCTAGACAGTATGTTGTCCCGTTTCGGTTTCCAAAATATATTTTCCCATCTACGATTGCTGGGGAAGATTCAATCATGAAAAGATCTTCACAGACCCATTTTATTGAATCATCAATTGCTTGAGAGCTTGAAAAACCTGTATGTTGTACATCATGACGAAACATAGGCCACCAGTCAATATTTTCTATAATTGAAAATTGCCATTTGTCAGAAATCATATCATACGTACCATCAGAAACAATAGCATACCATTCATACGTAGAACCTCTAATAAGATCATTCCATTGAATAGAAGCTTGAGTTCCACTTTCTACAATTGTATCATCAATAAGAATTCCATCTTTATCATAAAATGAAACTGTTAAGATAGTTGTGTCAGGATCATAAACATAAACACTTAAGACAACATTAACATCATCAATTTGTACACCATCAATAGGATTCGCACCACATGGTTTTGCAGGTGGTTCTGAAGAATCACTTGTTATCGTATGACTATATAATAATTTGTTTAAAGGGGAATAACTAATAGATACAGTACCACTTTTTTCTAAAGTAAAAGTATCACCAGCATAAATTGGCCCCGTCATACCAGGATCTATTTCAACTCCATCAAGTCTTACTGTTATATCGCTCCAGTCCATATTTGAGGAAACGGTTGATACGGTAAATTCTTGTCCTGATGTTATAGGTGTAGTTAATACCGTTATCATAGGATTAGTCATCTCATCTTGAAGACTGCCCGTTTGGTTTGTAAAAACAACTGAAACAGTACCTATAAGAAAAAAAGTAAGCATGCACATTAAGATAGTGCCCATGACTGCAGAAACTGCAGAATTGTTAATCCTACGTTTTTTAAAGATCATTTATCTCTTTCCAACCATCACTTTTTTCGTAATTAAGGTATACTTTGTAGGAACTTATTTAAAAATGTTTGTGAGAAAATTACTCATTCGAGAAAATGTCATTAAAATAAAAATACGATTAACAAAATCACAATTTTTGACTTATACTTGAGGTCTAACATAGGTATTCCAAAGGGCTTTATTCCATGATATGAGCCACAATGATATAAAAAGCACCAGGAACAATGGCGTGAAAGGATGTAGAATCATGAAAATAGTTCCGATGAGAAGGATGGACGATAATTCTTGAGCTGCAATGTAGTGTTTCATTTTTTCTCGATTAGTTGAAAGATGAATAAACATAGATACTCTGATGATGCAATTCAGAAGAAAGTAACTACATGCAATAAGAAAATATAATAAAGGGACTTCTTGTAAAATCAAAATAGAAATTATCAGAATAAACATAGTGACTTTAATACTCTCATTTACAAGATAAAATTTACCGATGTGCTCGACTTTGCCCATTTTAAAAATGACTCCAAGTGCTTTAGGTACATTGATAATATCGCCTTCAACATCCTTTAAATCAGCTTCAATAATATTTAAATATACGCCATTCAGCCCTATGACCACTGCTGTTAGTACCAAGATGATATCATAATCAACAATAATAGACATGCCTAGAAGAACAGCAAAACTTGCATAGAATTGTCCAAAGACATTGATAAACATGTTAGATTTATTATATTTATTATACAGGTAGGCAAGAGCAAGAGCACAGAAAAGATAAAGAATTGTTGAAAAAAAACGATACGAAAAAATCTTATTACTTACTTGCGTGGTTGAAAGTAAAGAGGCGTATAGAATACATATTATAAAAATGAGAGCAGCACAGATTTCAATAATCTTGGCTGTTTGAAGTTTTATACTACCTGAAACAAGTGGTTTATGTTTACAATAATAGGCTTGTTTATCTATACTAAGATCCAGTCTATCATTATTATAGCCGCCCCAAATATGGGCAAACATGCCTCCAAGAAATAAAAGAAATACAATTTTTAGATCAATTATAATATTATATAGATAAGCACTTAAAAGATATGAAAGTACAAGAATTAAGGCTAATATCTCAGCATTAAATACTCGCCCTAAACGAAAATATTCTTTTAAATTTCTTACCACTGGTATCACATTACATTTTTTAGAGAGTATTTTATTAAAAAGAAATCAAGTATGCTATTTAAAATAATAGTGTATTTATTTTTATTTGATTTCAAAATAATTTTTGGGATAATCATATATATTCCATTAATATACAGTGATGATAGTCTATGAATAAATTAATTGCTTGGCTAAGAATCGTTCGCCCCCCAATCATTCTCATCAGCTGTTTGGGGGCCCTTGTCGGAGCATTAAATGTCTCAGCATATCTTAATAATGGTACTATTCAACTTTCTCTTTTTCAAATTTTTCTCATCATTCTTGGAGCAGCTTCTCTTGCCGCTGGTCTTATGATTCATAATGATGTTACTGATTTAAAATCCGATAAAATCAATCGCCCTAGTAAACCTCTGCCATCTGGAAGAATTACCACAAAAACAGCACGTTTAGTTGGTTTATTATTAATGATTCTATCAATTGCTATCGCTCTTTTTATCAATATCAAACCAGACGCACTTTTCCAATTACAATTCAAATTGTTTTCTCTTTTGAATTGGAGGTGTGGTCTTTTAACCTTTTCTATAGTATTCATTGGAATTTATTATAATCACTACGGAAAATTTCATGGTATATTTGGTCATACTGCAGTTGCCTATGGCGTAGGTGCAATTCCTTTATGGGGTGCTATTGCTGCTGCTCCTAACAATATATTTTTAATGATTCCTCTTGCTCTTGCAATTTTTACACAAGAAATTGGAAGAGAGATCATGGTCAATGCTGGAGACTTCAAGGGAGACTTGAAAGCTGGGTATAAAACACTTCCCGTTCTTCTTGGTAGAAAAAAGGCAATGTACATAGCATTACTCTTTTATCTAGCCTTCATTCCTCTCATCCCTATACCTTATTTCGGCTGGTTAGGAGCAGATCCAGTATTGTTCGGCTCTTTTTATATAACGGGAGCAATTATTTTTTCTCTTTCTTTACTTATTACGTGGCTGCTTACCTATAAAGAGGTAAGAAAAAATGATGAACAGCGAATTTGGGTAGCTTTTGAGAGATATGAACGAACAGGCACTCGCGCTATCGTCCTCTTTTTTCAAGTCATGTTACTTCTAGAAGCATTTTATTAACAATATACAATATTTTATTTTTTAATCGATGAAATATAGGCATTAATTGCTCGAGCAGCACGTTTGCCAGCACCCATAGCTAGTATCACAGTTGCAGCACCTGTAGCAATATCGCCACCAGCATATAATCCAGGTACAGAGGTTTTTCCATTATCATCAGCGATGATATTTCCCTTTTTACCAACTTCTAAACCTTGCACTGTTTTAGGAATCAAAGGATTAGGACTTTGTCCAATAGCAATTAAAGCAGTGTCAATATTAATACTGAAGTTTGAATCAGGGATAGGAATCGGTCTTCGTCTACCAGATTCATCAGGTTCGCCCAATTTCATTTGTATACATTCAACTTGTTTGACAAGTCCCTTTTCATCTCCAATAAATTTCGTGGGATTGGTAAGAAGTTTAAAGATGACTCCTTCTTCTTTTGCGTGTTCAATTTCTTCCTTTCTAGCTGGCATTTCTTCCTCTGAACGACGATAAATAATATACGATTTTTCAGCACCTAGCCGAAGTGAAGTTCGTGCACAATCCATAGCAACATTGCCTGCCCCAAAAGTGGCAACCACTTTACCGATTTTTACTGGAGTATCATATTCGGGGAATTTGTATGCTTTCATCATATTAACACGAGTAAGAAATTCATTAGCTGAATAGACGCCATCAAAATTTTCACCGGGTACTCCTAACCATCTAGGAAGTCCTGCTCCCGTACCAATAAAGACTGCATCATGATCCTTCAATAATTCTTCAACTGTAATGGTTTTTCCAACTACTATATCATAGTTAATCTGAACACCTAATTTCTTAATATAATCGACTTCAGCATGAACAATCTTTTTTGGGAGACGAAACTCTGGAATCCCATACATTAGAACTCCACCTGGTGCATGCAATGCTTCGTAGACAGTTACATTATGTCCCATTTTTGCAAGATCACCTGCACAAGTAAGACCTGCAGGTCCAGCTCCAACAATCGCTACTTTTTTTCCCGTAGATTTTAAAATTTTTGGAATTTTCGCTCCCTTTTCCCGTTCATAATCAGCTAAGAAACGCTCCAAACGACCAATAGCTACAGGTTCTCCCAATTTCAAAAGGGTGCATTCTCCTTCACATTGATTTTCATATGGGCAGACTCGACCACATACGGCAGGAAGATTTGTTTTTGTTTTTAATACTCTGACGGCCTCATCAAAATCTCCCTCTGCAATACTTTTAATGAAATCAGGTATATCGACCTCCACTGGACAACCCTTAACACAAGGTTTATGCTTGCATTGGAGACAACGTTTTGCCTCTTCAATGGCAGTCTTTGGATCATAACCATAGGGAACTTCATTAAAATTCTTAATACGTTCTTTTGGAGGCTGTTCAGGCATTGGATGTTTCTCTTTTATTACTGCCATTTAAAGCTCCACTCCTGCGCACTTACATGCCTCATCCTCTTCACAAAGAAAACGACGATTTCGAAGCATTAAATTTCCAAAATCTACTAAATGACCATCAAATTCAGGACCATCGACACAAGCAAATTTCGTCTCACCGCCAACCAAAACACGACAACCACCACACATGCCTGTTCCATCAACCATGATGGGATTTAGACTGACTAAGGTTTTAATCTTATATTTTCGTGTAACATCAGCTACTACTTTCATCATTATAACAGGTCCAATTGCCATGACCATATCAATAGAAGTTTTATCATCAATTAATTGCTGTAGGATATCACTTACAAATCCCTTGTGACCTTTTGATCCATCGTCTGTGGTGATATAGACTTGATCGCTAAATTTGTTAATTTCATTTTCTAATAATAGAAGTTTTTCATTTCTTGCTCCAAGAATTGATATCACCGTATTGTCCATTTGTTTCAGTGCCTTTATAATAGGATAGAGAGGTGCAATACCAACACCACCTCCTATCATAACAACCGTTCCATACTTTTTTATTTCTGATGGAACACCGAGAGGGCCAGCAAAATTCAGTAAACTATCTCCTTGACATAATTCACCCAATTGACGAGTTGTTTTGCCAACCTCCATGAAAATGATAGTAACAGTTCCTTTTTTTCTATCAAAATCTGCAATGGTCAAGGGAATGCGTTCCCCTTTTTCATCTATACGAAGTATAATAAATTGCCCCGGCTGAGCTTTAGTTGCTACTAAAGGGGCTTTAATTGTCATTTGTTTTACTGTTTCTGAGAGAATTTTCTTTTCTAAGATTTCATACATAGTAGTCACATCAAGATAGATATTTTGATATCCTGTAATTGACATGTTTTTTAATAATTTATGATTAATAAGAAAAGTATTATTACAAGTTGTTTTAATTCCTTTCTGCTGAGGTACGTTTTGTGAATTGTATCTTTGTTTCAGATTTACATGGAAATCAAGAGAGATACAAGATACTCTTTAAGATAATTTCTAAAGAACTTCCTGATGGTGTTTTTTTAGGAGGAGATTTGTTACCAAATGATTATTCCCTAACAAGCTCTATGGAGGATTTTATTCAAGATTTCATTTTTAAACCGATACGAATACTTAAGAAGAGAAATAAGATAACCCCTCGATTTTTTATCATTTTTGGAAATGATGATCCCAGAATATATGAAGAGTTATTTTTGAGGGCTGAACAGAATGCACTTCTTGATTATGTTCACTTAAAAACTATTTCTTTTTTAGAGTATTATGTCTCGGGTTATTCCTATATCCCCCCAACACCTTTTCATTTAAAAGACTGGGAGCGTTATGATGTTTCACGTCACGTTGATATTGGTGCAATACCACCTGAACAAGGCAGACGAACTATAGATGTTCCAATAGACACAATTCTTTCATCAACAATTTCAGATGATTTAAAGAACCTTTCAAAAAACGCTCCAGAAAACAAAACTATTTTTCTGTTTCATTCCCCTCCCTATAATTCTTTTTTGGATCGTGCTGCATTAGATGGAAAAATGATTGATTATGCACCTTTGGATAGCCATATTGGAAGTATCGCGATTCAGAGATTTATTAATAAAAAACAGCCGTATCTTACACTCCATGGTCACGCTCATGAATCTTCTAGTATTACTGGAAAATGGAAGCAAAAATTTGGAAATACTCATTCATTTTCAGCAGCTCATGACGGTCCTGAACTTGCCCTAGTACGGTTTGATATTTCTAATCTTTCTACGGCAACAAGAGAATTAGTTACTATCGATTAAGAGTCGTCCTTTTTTAAGGCAATTTTTTTCACACTCATATATGGGGAAGTTAAATGTGTTGCCCATGATGTTTTATTTTTAATATCTTCTTCAGTGATAATATGGATATCTAATAATCCTCCTGTTTTGATTCCTGTTCGTTGTTTATTTTCTTCATCAAGCTTTTTTCCCCATTTATCAAACCATACTTCTAATTTCTCTCTCTGTTCCTCAGTTCCGATAAAATGCACCAAAAGGTCAATATCACTTGCAGGACCAGCTTTTCCTTCTTTAGTACTGCCTATTAAATAGACTGATTTAATTCCATAGATATCGGGATCTAAGTCTTCGGCAATTTCTTCGACTTTTTGCATTCTCCATCTCCAATGATCAGGTGGTTTAAGAAAGCCTAATGCTTGATTTGTTTCCCCATCCATTATTACTGAGAGCGTTCCATCGGTATAAAGTTCTGAAGTTTTTATAACTCTAATTACTTTTTCAAATTTCTTATAATCAGGTAAAAATTTTCCAAGAAAATTTTTGGATTGTAAAAGAAGTTGCTCATTATATGTAATGTTTTGTTGATCTGGGTAAAGTGGTAAATATCGTATATTTGATTCTACTAAATCTTGAAAGAAATGAGTTCCAAAAGAAACTTCAGGTGTATATCCATCTTTTTCTTTTGCGATTTCAATTAAAAGAGATGAATTTTTTATATCTCCGTATTTAACTGGAACACCTAATTTGATATCTCCTCTACTCCCCCATCTCCCAGGTCCCATTAATATGAATTTTCTTTTGGGCAGTAGTGTATTGATATTATTTACTATTGATGCAATTCTTTGCATATCTTCTCTTGTTGAAAGATTGGTATATTCTTCAGGTACCACATAGACAATATATTCAATATTTTCTATTTGGCCTGTAGTAATATATCTGTTTGCTGAAAATAATATTCTCTCTTTTGGAATGTCTGTAGGGATTGGTTTTCGCTCTATTCCCCTACTCTGACTTTGAGGTCGACACTGTAAAATATATAATTCATCTCCATCAGATGCAAATTCTACATCGACAGGTGTTCCAATTTGCTCTTCTAAAAGAAACATGATTCTTTTCATTTTTTCAAGAAAATCAGATTTGGAGAAGAGGTTTGAAAAGGTAATTACTACTTCTTCTTTAGTAAAATCTGTCATAATATTTGGCTCTGTAAGTCTTCCGTCTTTATGAAGAGAGACAAGATTTGCTAGTTTTGGAAATTCTTCCGCATAATTATTAAAAAAATCAATAGCATCAACGGTTTCAATAGCTCCACTATGCAAATTAATAACATCCATGTATCTGGGGGCATATTTGATTCTCTCACTAATAAGAGTATTGACTTGCAGTTCAGGTCTATATGGTGAAATAAGAATGGGATAATCATTTCCAACACGATCAACTGCCCTAGTTCCAAGACCGGGAACAAGTCGAATCATGCCATCTTCTCTGCGAATTCTTGGTGACCAACTAAATTCATTGTTACTAAAAGCGACTCCTGCGAAAGTGGGAAGGAAATAATGATCGATTTGTTTACCAACAACTTGCTGGACAAGAATCCCCATTTCTTCACTATAGTCAAGAAGGCCTCTTTCTCGACGATATTCTATAGGATCGGGACCAAAGGTCGAAGCATATACCTCGGCAATAGCATCCATTAAGGAATTTAATCGCTCTTCCTCCGAACCAGTATTGGGAACAAATAAACTTTTATACTTTCCAGAAAAGGCAGCGCCGAAACTATCTTCTAAGAGACTTGATGATCGAACAATTATGGGCGTACCTTCTAAATCCCTTATGATTTTCCGGAATCCTTCTACAATGTCATGGGGAAAAGTTGCATTTTTAAAAATCTGTTCAAGAAAAGGTTGGTCCTGACGAATTTGATCAGGATATAAATATTTTATATGAAATGCTTCATCTAAATCATTATAATGAACAAAATTAATAAGAGTGTCAGAAGTAATATACCAACTTTTAGAAAAAGAAATATTCTTTAAGCTCTCATCAGTTTGTATTGCTTCTTTAATAATTTTTTCTGCTAAGAATACGCCTGAGGTTTTACCACCAAATTTACCTGATCCTTGCAAAGGCCCAATTGTATGATTTAAAATATTAGTAAAATCTTCAAGGTCAAAGTAGCGTTTTGCGACATTCACATATTCAATCCTATCAGTAAAAAATCTTCTAATCAATGCAGTCTTAATGCTGATTTTATCCTCTTCTGCCAGGGCTGTCTCAATATTTTCTTGTTCAAAAAAACGATTTAATTCATCAGTTATTTCAATAAGGGGCATACCCGGTTTTTGTGAAGATAAGAGTAATGGTCGTGCTTTATCCTGTTTTAGCCAATCTTGAAATATCTTTGAAATTTCTTCGGGTTGCATGTTTTCTTTAGCCATTTCAAAGATTTGTTTTTGAATATGTTTTAAGGATTCAAGATCTTGTCTTGGATTTGGCATATTGATACCACACCATTGACTTGATGCAGTATTACGATCAATGGGGCAAAGGCGACCAAGAAGCATTGTAATTTTTTCGTTTTCATATCTATAGAGATGATATACCATTTTTCTAGTGATGCGAAGGAGAGTTCTGGGATCCGTTTTTATAAGGAGATCAATAATTACCTCCCAATCATGTTTTTTCTTTTCTTCTTTTATTTTTATTATTTGACCTTTATCTGATTTTTTAATGATTTGTTCAGCTTTATCAAGCTGTTGTTTCATATTAACTTCTTCAACAAATCGTCCTAGAAGATCTGCGATGGCATCAATGAGTCTTCTTTCATCAATTAAAAAAGGTCCTTCATCAATTTCTGGTTTTTCCTCAAGATAATAAATTTCCAATACGCCTACTTTTTTGTCTTCCGAAATGATATTACTGATTTGACTCCATTTTGTTTCCTTAAAATTCTTGGTTTTATATTTTTTATCATCAAGGGTAATTTTTGCACAAGTGATTTTAGGATATTGCCATGATGGGGGAATTAAATTAACAATTTTTTGTAATGCTTCATCAAAAGAGAGCGTTCTATCTTTGACAATATTTGTTAATCCATATAAACAATTGAGCTCTTTTAATCGTTCTTTTAAAGCATTAATTTCATTATTGGAATGATTAGTTTTTTTGTTTTTTTTATGATTATTTTTCATATATATCAACTATTTTTTTGAACTTTTTACTTCACGAATAATTGCCTTGCCTTTCTTACCATCAAGAATCCCTTGTAGAGGATTTTTACTTTTAATGTGGGTAAGAAATCTTGTTTCTGTTACCTTTTCTTGAGAATATATCCAGTGCCAATCTATATTCTTTTGTTGTTTAGTAATTAAATACCCAACTTCTGAGGCTATCATATCGTGAAAGAAATGAGAACCTTGTGAAGGATCAATATGTCTTTCTTTGTAGGGAGTCTCAATAATTATTTTTGCACCTGCGATATCGCTCCATATCACTGGAATGCCAAGCCATGGATCTGTAGATCCCCATCTCCCCGGTCCAATAAGAATATATGGCTTGTTTTTGTCCATGAGATCAATATTCAACTTCCTTAGTTGATTAACGACGTCCCTCGATTTTGACATATCAAACTCTTTTTCATTTACATAAATAATATCCCGTAAATCTCCAAAAATGCCATTTCCTAAAGCATTTTCACTACATATCAAGAATTCTTTTTTTTGCATCTTATCAATATCGATGTCAATTTTTTTATGAGGCGGTATCATGTTTCTAATCTGTAGAATGATTAGTTCTGCGGGTTTGGTATCATCTTTGGAAAATTTCAAAGCAAATTCTATTTCAACAGGATATCCTAAAGCTATCTCACTAATCTGTAATAGAAGCTTAATTGCTTTTGGAAGTTGTATATCATTAAAGGCCAACAAAGGTCCAAAATCAAGGACTAGATATCCTTTATCGTATATTCCAGGATAAAGAGTATCATCTTCTTGAACATATGTTGAGACTATTTTATTTAGAACTCCGTGTTTTTTTGCTACATCGATATCAACTCTATCCAGAGAGGTCTCTTCTGTAAAATCTACAAATCGATAAATGGAACTTAGGTCTAATGCATAGAACTGAGTCTGAGCATATTTCATATAGTCTTTAGGAGTTCCAAATAGTGGTGCTTGTGGTCGTTCAGGACAAAAAGCAAAACTAGCACCACCATCAACAATAGCTTTCCCAAGTCCTAAGGCAAGATAGACAATTCCATCTTCTTGCTTACAGGGGCCCGAAGGATAATAATTATATGACTTAGCAACACCAGATACTATTGGATAAAAATAGCTGCCATGATTCTCTCCAATGACTTCCTGAATCAGAATAGCCATTTTTTCATCACTACTGCTTTTCGGTGTTGACTTGACATATGTTCGAGCTTTTTCGAAATAGGTAGAAGCAAAGACATATTTTATAGCATTACACACTTCCTGAAATCTGAGATCTGTTTCCCATGATTCGTTTGGTAAAAGAACAGAAGCATATATGCCTGCAAATGGTTGTGTCAATGAATCCTCTAAAAGTCCTGAGGAACGAACAATTAAAGGTTTTCTCGTATTTCGTATAAAAGTTCGTAGATCTCCTAAGACTGTTGCCGGAAGACTTGCATTCATAAATTTTGCAGCGATACGATCATCAGAAAGATGCATAAAATCCAAATCAGAAAGTTTATTGTGCTCTAGAAATGCGTCAAACACATCTGTTGATAGAACAATACTGCGAGGAACCGTGATTCTTAATCCAGGGAAGATATCTTTCGACAAATATTTTGATAATATTTTTGCAATAAAGGCTATACCTCGAGCTTTTCCACCTAGAGCACCATTACCAATTCGACGAATTTTTACATAAGGGTCTACAACTTCCCTAGAAAAATCAGTTATAGAAGATTGATTTATAGAATATTCATAATCTTCTATTAATTCTAACAGTTCTTTTTTTAGATCGTTTCCCTTAATACATCTTTCTTCAATAAGATTACATTTTTCTGCTAATTCATTTTCACCAATGCTAAACAACCAACGAGATATTTCTTTCTTTTTAGCACTTTTTAATAAGATAGTACTATCAAAATTTAACAAGGCATACTGACAATCGTTGATACTTTTTATCTTGAATACTTCTTTTCTCTTATCGTTGTAAAGGATGATATCTTTAGGTCCTAAATGTTCTTTAGTAAATTTTTTGATAGATTTTACTAATCCTGAAGATTTTTTTGAAATATATTGAATATTCGTATCAAATTCCCTATCTTCATCAAAAGGTTCTGAAGATTGAATTAAAATTGGTAAATTTATTTTTAATTTGAGTATATTTTGTACAAATTCTATGCCTTCGGCCTTTTGATTGTTTTCTTTGGTAAGATAATTATCTGTAATAATACAAATAATATTTTCTTTAAATCTATTAAAGAATTTTTCAGCTTCTTTAATAGTCTTTGCATGTAGAACGATAGGTCTTCTTCTATACCGCAGAGTCTTCTGTTCACAACTTAATTCATCATGTATTGTTTTTGTCAAATAATTGCATATCTCATCATTTAATAACGAAAGATACTTTGAATAATATTGAATTGCATCTTCAATTAGTAGGATATATTTTCTATTATCTTTTTTTCTAAAATATTCTATATTTTTCATGTCCTCAAAATGTTGTACAATTGTAAGGATAATTTTTCCATCTCCATTCCAGGTAAATAATCCATCAATGGTTGTTATTTGTTTTTTAATCTTTTCTAAATCCTGGATATTATTTGCTATCACAGAAATTGGAGCATCTGACTGTTTTCTTAGTTTTTCAGCAATAGAAGTTATTGTATCATCGACAGGTTTATTGAAAATAATAATTAAGTCGACTTTTTCATTTGCAAGAATATTTATACATTCTTTTCCTGATTCGGCATGTATGATGTCTGGAGGAGATTCTTTTTCAATATATGGGCATCGATCTAAAAATAGGTTTTCTAATCTTCCTTCTTCTTCCAGTAAAAAATAATCAAAAGAGGAAGAAAGCACTATTAGTTTGTTAATTTTAAAATAAGGAGCTTTATTTTGAAGATCGTAGCAAACTCTCCGATTTATGTCAAATTTTAATCCTGTAATCTCCTTTATTTTTTGTTGAATTTTTTTTTCTTTATTCTCTCTTAACATAATAACATATAGTTTATAGCCATCCCCTTAACTTACAAGCATCAGCAACTCGTTGTATTGCTATCATATATGCTGCGTCGCTAATACTGATCTTTTTTCGTTGCGCAAGCTCCCATACCTTATAAAAGGCATCAGTCATTTTATTATCAAGTTTTCCTAGAACTTCTTCCTTATTCCAATAATAATTCTGGTTGCTCTGCACTTGTTCAAAATAACTGCAAACAACCCCCCCAGCGTTTGCTAAGAAATCAGGAATTATGACAATTCCTTTTTTCTTAAGAATTTCTTCAGCCTCAGGAGTGACAGGGCCATTTGCACCACTAATAATTATTTTTAATGATTTACTAATATTATTCACATTTTCTTTTGTTATTGAATTTTCAAGTGCAGCAGGTATGAGAACATCAACCTCATGTTTTAACCATTCACTGCCAGCATGCACTCCATATCCTAGTTGTTTAGCTTTTTCCTTTTGTATACTACCAAAACGATCAGTAATTTTTCTCAATTCAACTAGGTCAATACCATCTTTTTTATAGTAGGAGTATGCACATCCCTCATTCTGATCCCAACATGACACAGATACCACAGTACCTCCATAATCAATGAATAATTCAGCAGCATATTGTGCAACATTTCCAAATCCTTCGATCGAGGCTTTAGTCTTTGATATATCAATATTCATTTGCTTCAGTGCTTCTCTGAGTTGATAAATAAGTCCATATCCTGTTGCTTCTGTTCTACCCAATGAACCTCCTAATGAAACCGGTTTTCCTGTGATTACTCCAGGATATTGCCCACCGGATAATGTCTGATATTCATCCATCATCCATAGCATATGCTGACTATTGGTCATTACGTCTGGTGCTGGAACATCCTGAACAGGCCCAATATTTTTAGACAATTGTCGAATCCATCCACGGCAGAGCCGCTCTTGTTCATTTTCCGATAAATCATGAGGATCACAGATAATTCCTCCTTTGCCGCCACCTAAAGGTAGATTTGCAACAGAACATTTCCAAGTCATCCACATGGAAAGCGCTCGAACTGTATCCGCTGTCTCTTGTGGATGAAATCTAATTCCTCCTTTACAAGGTCCAAGGGCATCATTATGTTGAATTCTGAATCCTTTGAATATTTTAGTAGATCCATCATCCATTTTAACTGGAATTGTAACATGATATTCTCTCATAGGGTTTCTTAATAGTTCTCGAGTGGGTCTATCAAATTGTAGTAAATCAGCAATCCTGTCGAATTGTTGCTGAGCCATTTTGAAAGGATTATATCCTTCTTTTGCCATTATATTTTCCTCCATATATATGGTTTCAAGCGCCGATAATATATCTCATATAAATACATGACTTATAGAATTATATGAAAATAATGTACAATTTGTTCAATAATAAATAATTATTTTTATCATTTTGTACATGAAAAATGATATTATTTAAAGATAGAATGTACCAACAGTTAGAAAATAAATGTTAAAATTGTACTATTTTGTATTTCTAATTTTCCACAATCTTCGTTCGATCCATGCAACTGAAAGTTTTTGCGGTTTTATCGCATGAATCATTTTTGACGATAGTATGGTATTAGATATTGCACCAATGCTCTCAGGGAATTGGTTCAGTATATCCTCGCCCATTTTGAAAAAATCCTCAATAGTTCTAAAAGCTGAAAAAAGAAGGAAATTATATCTTCCAGTACTTGCCTCCTGAGCTCGAGAAATATTAAAGTTATTAATTATGTAATTTATTATTGATTGTTTTTTTGATTTTACTTCAATCATTGATACAACTAAATTATAACCCGGAGGGATAAATAAATTGGGAAAAAAACATTTTGGCGTTCCAATGATTTTTTTGTTAAGTAGCAACTCAACTCTATGATTAATAGTTTTTCTATTTAATTCTAATTCTCGTGAGAGAAATGAATCGTTTCGTTGGATATATTTACCCATTAAAAGATTTTTAAATATGGCAAAGGATGTTTTATCTAAATGAATGTTATTAATATTTAAAGAATTCTTTTTAATAAATTGTTCTTCAAGTTCATGAATATAACAATTTGGATTATATTTGAAGGTAAGTTTATTACTGAAAATATATGCATCTGCAGGTGCACGATTTTCACGAGCAGGAATTTTCTGATCTTTAACAATTTGTTCACGCCAATTATGATATGATTCAAGGTTTTTAAAAAATTCAATCAGGAAAGTGTTATAGGGCCCTTCCATACATGAAAAAGCTGCAAATATATGCGAATCGTCCTTTAGAAATTCTATTACTTCGTTTGAACGTGGCATATCTGCTTTTACCAATATTAAAAGTGGATATACTTCATATAAATATGGAAATGAATAAAATGGTGGACTGAGAATATTAGAATCTAATAAATATTTAATTTTTCTTTTTACTGTAGCACGATGTATTTTTAAGTCTTTTGAAATCGCTTGGTAATTAACGTTCACTCCAGTGCCTGATACTAGATAACGAAGAAGTCGAAGATTTGAAGCATCGTCCAGAAATTCCATAAATTGTATGATATTGAAACATGATATTTAAATTATTTATTGCTTTAGAATTAACACTTTCCCAGTCCTTCCATTAAATTTTATTCTTAAAGGTTTTTGTAATTGGATATGATTAACATATTTTTGTTTTAAGATAGATTTTTGATGTTTCAGCCATTGCCAATCGATATAGCTTTCTTTGGGATTCAGTGATACATAAGCATATCCAATTCCTTTTGAGATAATATTTTGGAAAAAATGAGTTCCTTGTGTTGGTCTCACACGAAAATCTTCTAAAGCAGTCTCAATAATAATTTTTGCATTTGATATATCACTCCAAAAAACAGGTATTCCCAACCATCTGTCTTGTGTCCCCCACCTCCCTGGACCTATCAAAATATATTTATTATTATTTAAAAATTGATTCACATTACTAATTTCTTTTACAATTTCAATGGTTTTTGACGAATCGAATGTTTCTGGGGAAACAAAAACAATATTCTTTATATCATTTATTATTCCATGACCAAGTGCTTTATTTGATTGTAATACTATCTTTTTTTTATCAATTTCAGTGTCATTCCAATCTACTTGTCCAATTTCTTGAGACAGTATTAGAGGTCTTATTTGTATCAAAGAAAAAATTGGTAATTTTTTTTCTTTAGGATCAATATTTACTGCAAATTCAATTTCAATAGGACTTCCCATACTTTTATGACCAGCCTCTAGTATATCGCGCATAAAGGAAATAAAAGGAAAAGTTTTGAATTTCAGAATTCCAGCAAATGTAATAAGATGAGGCCCTTTTTCTGAAAAACTATCTCGTACCATCATGTCTTCTTTATCATAGCTACTGGCCACGTATTTCAAAGATCCGTCCTTAGAGATATCTGCAACATTCAGTTTTTCCAGAGTAGAATTTTCAAATTCGGTAAGAGTTATGTTTGATTTTTTTGTATTTAAGACATACAATTCGGATTGTGTATTTTCTAAGATAGAATTAACTGTGGACAGCTCTGGATTAATTTCAGGATATTTCGGCGAGAAACGTAACACTTTTTCTCCACCGACTACGGAATGGCCTAATCCTACAGCTAAACTGACGATGCCATCTTCTCTCTTCTGATGTGAGACAGGGTAAAAATTATAGGATTGAGCAACTCCAGAAAATGTAGGATAAAAACGATCATTATATTCATTGCCAACAAGCTCTTGAATGATAATAGCCATTTTTTCTTCTTCAAGCTGTGCAGAAGTTGATTCTATGTAAACACGTGCGTCTTTATAAAAAACTGATGCATATACTAATTTTATTGCTTGGCAGAGTTGTTTCAATCTAATCTTACTGTCTTTATGATTATTTGGAATCATATAGGTGGCATAGATTCCCGCAAAAGGATGATTTTGTGAATCTTCAAGTAAACTAGATGAGCGAACTGCTAATGGTTTTTTAAAATGGTTTAGAACAACACCAAGTTCTCTTTTTAACTCATCCGACAATTTTCCTTTTAGAAATTCTTTGGCAATTTCATGGTCATCAATTTTCTTATTTAAATCATAATATTTTAGCAAATTATTTATTTTTAGAAATTTATCAAATTCACTTGTTCCAACTGCTACAGTACTTGGAACAGTGATATTTATTTTCTTATATCTATGATTAAAATTATATCTGAAAAGTAGTGTTCTTAAGAAAGCAATTCCTCTTCCTTTTCCTCCAAGGGAGTCTTGACCGATTTTTGTATAAGATGAATCAAATTCAAATTTTTGTTGTGAAAAATCTGTCATTACTCTCAGCTGCCGCTCACGTCTACTTTCATTAAAAACTTCAATTAGATATTCTCTCATTTCATCTAAAGTCTTAAAATCCGATACTTTTTGTGGACGTAATTTCATTGCTAATTTGAATTCACATCGCGCCATTAGCCAATTTGAAAAATCATTTCTATTTGCATGAAACCGAATCGATTCCAATGGTATTTTTTGTAATACTTTTTCAAATTCCTTTAGATTTTCAGCTTTCGCAATTTCAGTAGTAGTTATATGATGTTTTTTATCAGATTCAACCTTTTTATGGATTTTTGTTGGAAGTAAAAAAATAAAATCTCCAAACCCTAAATGTTGTATCAAAAAATGATTAAGATCTTGTATTAATTCCGGGGATTTTTTATAACTAAAGTAAGAACCTATTTGTTCAGCTTTCTTTTTATTTTCTAAATTGGAGGATCGTAACATTATTGGAAGAAAGGGATTAGTATTTTTTACATATTTAACTAAATGAAGCCCAGATTGAAGGTCTGTTTTTCCATTTCTAGGAAATTTAATGTCTGATATAATTCCTAGGAGATTATTATTATACTCCTTAAATAGTTCGATTGCACGTTCATAATTATTGGCTAAAAAAATTTTTGGTCGTGCTCTGCGTCTAAGCAGTCTCTGCATTTCATTTAGATCTTCAGAAATGGATCGCTGTGTTTGTTGCATAATTTCGCGGTAAATAGCTGGCAATAATAACGAATAGTCATGTATAGAATCCTCTATGATAATAATAACTTGTACATTACTATTGACAGTATCATATGGTGCATTAATCATGTCCTCAACATATTTTATTATGGCCATGAAGAGACTTGTATCACCATACCAAAAGAATGCCTGATCAACACCTTTTTTAAAAATATGTTCTTGGCAAAAATGAAGATCGGCAGTGTCTGTTGCAAGAAGAATTATAGGTAGATCAGGACAAATTTGTTTTATTTTTTGTCCAAATTCGAATGGGTCCATTCCTATATTTTTTGACATTGTTATTACAAGATCGTATCTATGGGTCTTTAGTTTTGAAAGAGCTTCTTTTCCTGATGCTACATGAGATACTCGAGGTGGACTACTCAGTAATAGATGTCGATATTCCCAGATAACCATTTCAGAAATTAAACCCTCTTCCTCTACAATAAAAGCATCATATAAACTTGAAACAAGTAAAATTTCACGAACTTTAAATGGCATTAAATTATGGAAGACCTGCGTAACTGGTTCAAAATCCTCTTCAGAAGATTTTTTAGTATTATTCATTTCTAACAACTTTTATCTAAATTCATATAATAAACACAGTAATAGATGATAATAAGTAACGGTGTATAAAAAGATAAAAGACCAAGATATTTAAATAAGACCTTGGTCAAGCATGGCATCAGCGACTTTTACAAAACCAGCAATATTAGCGCCATTAACATAATTAATATATTTATCTTCCTTTCCGTATTTTACACAGGATTCGTGAATACTTTTCATGATCCCATGAAGTTTTTCGTCAACTTCTTCACGACACCACGACATTCGTATACTATTCTGTGACATTTCAAGACCACTTGTAGATACGCCTCCAGCATTTGCAGCCTTTCCTGGCCCATAGAGGATCTTAGCATTCTGAAATACTTCAATTCCTCTAGGTTCTGTAGGCATATTTGCCCCTTCTGCCACACAGATACAACCATTATCCACAAGTTTTTTTGCCTCTTCTTTACTTATTTCATTTTGGGTTGCAGAGGGAAAAGCCATGTCGCATTCTACACTCCAGGGCCTTTTACCTGCTTCATAGGTCACGCCAAACTTCTCTGCGTACTCTTTGATTCTCCCTCTTTTTATATTTTTTAATTCCATAATATAATCTAGTTTTTTCTTATCAATTCCATTTGGATCGTAGATCATACCAGATGAATCAGAGAGTGTAACTACTTTAGCTCCAAGTTGATTTAATTTTTCTACCGTATATTGTGCAACATTTCCAGATCCAGATACAGTACAAATTTTACCTTTAAGTGATTCGCCTTTAGTTTTCATCATTTCTTGAGCAAAATACACACAACCATATCCTGTTGCCTCTGGTCTAATCAAGCTTCCACCCCAGTTTAGAGATTTTCCTGTTAGGATGCCCGTTATTTCATTTCGAATTTTTCTGTATTGCCCAAATAAATATCCGATTTCTCTTCCACCAACGCCGATATCGCCAGCAGGAACATCTGTAAATTGACCGATGTGTCTTTGCAATTCTGTCATGAAACTCTGACAAAATCTCATAACTTCATTGTCTGATTTTCCTTTAGGATCAAAATTAGATCCTCCTTTCGCACCCCCCATAGGAAGTGTGGTTAAACTATTCTTAAAAACCTGTTCAAATGCAAGGAACTTTAAGATACTTAAGTTGACACTTGGGTGAAATCGGAGACCTCCTTTATATGGTCCAATTGCACTGTTCATTTGGATTCGGTATCCTCTATTTATTTGAATCTCATTATCGTCATCCATCCAAGGAATACGAAACATTATAACTCGTTCAGGTTCTGCAATTCTTTCTAAGATCTTGCCCTTTTTGTATTTAGGGTTTTTTTCGATAAATGGCATTATACTTTCGGCCACTTCTTGCACTGCTTGATAAAATTCTTTTTCACCAGGATTTCTTTCAATAATATGTTCCATAAATTCTTCGACACTTTTATTCATAATAAGCCTCCTAATAATAATCAGTCAGGGTATTGCCGCCCCCTATTAAAACTTTATGATAATCTATGTTTTTTGAAGTTGTTTTAATAAATTATTTATGATGCATAACGACACATATTCTGGATCTATCGAAAAGGTCATTGAGGGAGATAGGTAAGTATCTTTCATAGCACCAATGCATCCTGGAAAACGTTGATCAAGAAGTTCCTGCCATTCAAGATGGTCTTCAATTTTAAAAAACGTACTAAAAAGAACAATATTGTATCCCCCTTTTCCTGTAACTGCTTTTATAATCCAGGGTATGTGCGGATCACTTTTAAGAGCTTTTAATACAATGTCTTGTTGTTTTTTAATTTGTACCAGAGTTTTTACTAAGATGTATTCTGGAGGTACGATAAGACGAGGAAATCGACAAACAGGATTACCTATGATTCCTGCTCTTCGTAATTCTTTTATTCTTCTCTCAATAGTTCGTCTATGTACATTTAATTTTTTTGAAAGATAATTTTCATTTGTACGAATTCCGTCCCCTCGCAATATTTTTTTTAGTATTTGGAATGATAAATCATCTATTTCAAGACCTAAAATTGATTTTTGCTTTTTATTAGATATATTCTCCTCGATTACCTTGATAGTTATTGAGGGATTAAATTTTACAAAACATCCAGTTCCCAAATGTAATACTTCGGAGGAATATCCTTCATCTCTCTTTGGAATCAATTCATTTTTGATGACTTGTTCACGCCATTCTTGATGCATACATACGTTTTTATGAAATGATATCATAAGCGTGTTGTAGTCTTCTTCTTTGAAAAAAAAGGCAGCATAAATATGGTCATTAAATTCTATAAACTTTTTTGTTTTTTCATCTCGCAAGAAATTTGTTTTAGAAATAACCATCAGAGGCAGTTCTTTAAATAACCAGGGGAAAGGATAATGCGGACGAAAAACGATTTTATGATCTAAAAGATTGTCAACTCTATCCTTAATAGTATTTCTATGTTTATTAAGTGATTTTGATAACTTACTAATATTAATCTCAACACCTTCACCAGCGACAATTAAATTTAATAGTCTGAGATTAAGTTCATCTTGTAGCAATTTTGACATAATAAAAGATAATAATGTTTATTTTTTATACCTTCTTATATAAAATCATGTTAAAATTGATAAATGATATCTATCATATAGATATAACAATTAATATTATACAACTCTAAAAGTGTCATCTTTATACAAAAATTAATTAAAATATTATTAATAATGCTAACTATAATGTAGATTTTGTACATATAATTTATGAATTATGAATATATAAAATATTGTAATATTGACAAGAAAATTAAAAAAAATGTTATTTCTGCTAAATATAGGTTGATAATACAATCTTTGGAGAGATTACCATGAAATATAATATTAAAGAAAACAGAGAAAAAAATTCTTTAAATTTTGCATTAAAAAAGAATTTGGATAAACCTTCTTTAGTGGCGGGAATAAATAAAAATTTAGATCAAAAACGAAAGGAAGGCCAGATAGAATGAAACAGAAACAAATTGTAATGTTTAATCAATATAAAAATAATTCAAATGATATTGTTAACATCATAATGAACCATTGTATATTCGATGAATTAACTGGACAATTCAAATGTAAGAAATCAAACTGTGTAGTATATGTTGATTGGTCTAGAAATTATGCATTCTGTGCAATGCATGGAATAATTAACTAATTTAAGGATATATATTATGGTGTATACATATAAAGGTTGGATACTCTATAAACATCAACTAATCCTAGCAGATGAAGAAAGAGAGATAATTTACTTTTTTACAAAAAGAAAACCAAATTGTGGAATCCCATGTGATGTTCCAAGCGGCTACGAAATTCTTTATAATGAGCGAATAGGGCTGCCTCAAATCACAAAGAAATTAGATATGTTACAATTAATTGATACTAGCATTCATCTGGTTGATAATAATTAAAAGGTGTATGGATGGCACAAGATCAAATCATGGGGTATCAACATTTACAACAACAAAATCATGATTTTTTAGATAAATTGATTAATAAATGCTATCTTGATGCTCCAACAGGTAAATTTCATTGTAAAAATTGTGGAAATGCCGTTCATGTTGACTGGTTACATAATACTGCATTTTGTACGCTCCATGGAATCATTATCTAACGACTGGTGACCTCCATCTTATGAAAAGGAATTTTTTAAGGAGGAAATAAATATCTATTTCGAATTTGTTTATTTATTTTCTATAAAAAAAAGTATGATCATATTATTATCCATTATTGGTGAGATCATGAGTAACCTTTTTACATATGTTCTATATTCAAGCCTGGTTTTAGTTCGTATTAACTAGAGAGGAATTTCATGGGCGCAAAAGATTTAGATAAATTATTTAAACCAAAAAGTATCGCTGTTATTGGCGCTAGTAACAAGGTAGGATCACCAGGATATCGCATTTTTCGTAATTTAATTGGTTCAGGATATGAAGGTGTTGTATACCCCGTCAATCCAAAAAGTGAAAGCATTCAAGGTGTGCAGGCATATACCACTGTTCAAGAATTACCTCGAGTAGTAGATCTAGCTATTGTCGCAACTCCAGCAAAAGTAGTTAATGAAGTTGTTGAACAATGTGGAAAACGAGGCATTAAAGGGATTTTGATTATTTCTGCAGGATTTAAAGAGATTGGAAAGGAAGGCATAGAGCTTGAAAACCAGTTAAGAAAAATAAAAGAAAAATATAAGCTAAGAATCGTTGGCCCTAATTGTGTTGGTTTTATTTTTCCCTATCTCCATCTTAATGCTACCTTTGCATCTTCAATGCCTGAGCAGGGTAATATTGCTCTAATTTCTCAAAGTGGTGCTGTCTGTGGAGCTATTCTAGATTGGGCGGAAGCAGCTAAGGTTGGTTTCAGTGGTTTTGTTTCAATTGGTTCTATGCTCGATGTTGATTTTGGGGATTTAATTGATTACTTTGGTATGGATATCCATACAAGAAGCATTGTTCTTTATATTGAATCCATAACAAATGCCAGAAAATTTATGAGTGCTGCACGAAGTTTTTCTCGAGCAAAACCAATCATTGTTATTAAGGCAGGTCGTTACTCCGAGGGTGCAAAAGCAGCTGCATCACATACAGGTGCTATGGCAGGAGAAGACGCAATTTATGATGCTGCTTTTCGACGTGCCGGTGTGGTACGAGTCAAAGATATCCGAGATCTTTTTAACTGTTCTTCAATTTTAGCAAAACAACCTCGTCCCACAGGACCCAATATTGCTATTATTACCAATGCAGGTGGACCAGGTGTACTTGCTGCGGATTCCATTATTGAACGTGGTGGAAAACTTGCAAAACTAACTTCAGAATCTTTAGAAAAACTTAGTGAGTTTTTGCCAAAGCATTGGAGCAAAGGAAATCCCGTTGACATTATTGGAGATGGTGATGAAAATCGATATCAGAAGGCAATTGAAGTTTGTTTAGAGGATCAAAATGTGGATGGACTTCTTATTTTATGCGTCCCTCAGGTAATGGCAGATCCTAAGAAATTAGCTGATATTATCATTGATATTTCCCGAAAATCAACCAAACCAATATTAACCTCTTTTATTGGTGAGGAAAGTGTCTACCATGCTCGTCAAATTTTAAATCGAAATAACGTTCCAACCTATCCCTCTCCTGATGAAGCCGTTGAATCATATATGCATCTTTATCATTATGCTCGTAATCTAGAACTCTTATATGAGACACCTGAGGAGTTGGATGTAAAAACCTCTGCTACATATAGAGAAATTACTAAGAAAATATTAGCAATAGCTACCCAAGAAAAACGTGATATTCTTAATGAAAACGAATCGAAGACCTTCCTGGAGCTCTACGGCATTCCTACAACGCGTCCGCAACTTGCAGAAAATGAAGAGAAAGCTATTTCCATTGCAAAGGAGATCGGATATCCTATAGTCATGAAAATTTTTTCACCTCAAATTACCCATAAAAGTGATGTTGGTGGCATTGCTCTTGATCTTCATTGTGATGAAGAGGTTCGACTAGCATATCGCCATATGATGAAAACCGTCAAAGAAAAGGCTCCGCAAGCACACATCTCTGGAGTCACTATACAAAAGATGATAAAGAATAATGGTTATGAACTGATTCTTGGATCAAAAAAAGATCCCATTTTTGGCTCTGTTGTTCTCTTTGGTTTAGGTGGTATTTACACCGAGCTTTTTAAAGATAGAGCTATTGGTTTTCTTCCTTTAAATCAAGTTTTAGTGCAACGATTAATTGAACGGACAAAAGCCTATGAGCTTCTAAAAGGATTTAGAGGACTGCCTCCAGTAGATATGAAGATAGTAGAGGAAATTATGATAAAATTTTCCCATCTTCTTTCCGATAATCCAGAAATTAAAGAAATAGATATTAACCCCGTCATTGCATATCAAGATAAATTAATTGCTGTTGATGCTAGAATTGTTGTTGATAAGAATTTTGATAAACAGCCACATTTAATTATTTCTCCTTATCCAACAAAATACATAAAAAAAGTGGTTTTAAAAGATGGAACCGAGGTACTATTACGACCTATTAAACCTGAAGATGAAATGCTTTGGTTAGAAATGTTTCAAAGTTTCTCTGAGGATACGGTACGATACCGGTTCTTTAGGATTATAAAAGAAACACCTCATGAGATGAGAACAAGGTATTGTAATATTGATTATGATCGAGAAATAGGAATTGTTGCAGAAGTAACTGAGCAGGGAAAACGACGTTTTCTTGGAGTAACAAGAATTATAATTGATCCAGCCAATCCTGAAGAAGCAGAATTTGCCCTTGTTGTAAGTGATAAATGGCAACGATTAGGACTTGGTTCAGAATTTATAGACTATACTATTCATATCGCACGAGACAAAGGATTGAAAAAAATCTATGGAATTGTTCTCAAAGATAACGTTCCGATGCTTTCCCTTTGTCGCGAAAAGCATTTTGATATTACTCACGGCGATCCTGGTGAATATAATATCTCCTTTGACGTTTCAGTAGATACCAGTCTTACCGATGGCATATTGGAGAACGGTTCTCGAGTTGAGGATACGACATCAAAAAAAAACCTAAGTAATGTTTCACAACCTTCCAAAGTTTAAAAAGACCAATAAGGCTCTAACTGTTCTTTTAACTTTGTTATTATTTCTTTTACTTCTTTTTTATTTGCTTCTTCTTGCTCTTTTTCTTTAAGATACTTTTTCTTGTCTTGTAAACCACAGATGATATTATAATAGGATTTGATGCTGGCAATGCTATTATACCCTCCGCCAAAGAGAACAAGAAGTTTCTGACACGATTCTGAAGAAAGAGTTGCCATTCTTTTTGCAAGGTAAAAGTAACTTTGATACAGTAAATTTAGATTTGCCAGAGGGTCAGAATGGTGGGTATCAACTCCACACTGGTAGATAAGAAACTCTGGCTTGAATTGTGTGATTAACGGTGGAACTATGCTATCAAAAGCATGCACATAACTTTTATGTCCTGTTCCTGGTGGGAGCGGAAGGTTAATCGTATATCCTGATCCTTTGTCTCTGCCAATCTTTTCAATACTTCCCGTTCCTGGATAAAGCGTTCGCCCATCTTGATGAAACGAGAGATTTAACACGGTGGGATCATCAAAGTAGATCTCCTGTGTTCCATTTGCATGATGAACATCTAAGTCTACAATAAGAAATCGATTGCACTGAAAGGAATTACGAATATTTTCTATAACTATTGCTATATCGTTTAAGAAACAAAAACCTGAGGACGACACGCGACTTGCATGATGAAAACCTGCTAAAGGATTGATGGTACAGTGATACTTTTCAAATAGCTTTCTTCCTGCCAGCACAGTACCTCCTGTTGCTAACCGAGCAATATCATAGATTCCTCTTGGAGCTGGAGTATCGAATGATAACATTCCACCAGTTTTGTTTAGCTCTTTTAGTTGATTTATATATACCTGATCATGGACTCTAAGCATGTCGATTTCTTCTACTTTTTCTGGAGAAAAAATAGAAAAATCTATTAACATGTTTTTTTCCTTTAAGAATTCCATTGTTTTTTGTGGCTTATCGCCTATTAATGGATGTTTTATTCCTAAATCATATTTATTGTAATCTTGGTGATACGATATTCCAAACACAGATGAAAGCAATAAATTATCCTCTATAAAGATTATGTTTGAAATCTATTTATGGCAATTGTATCACTTGTGTCAAAATTTTCAGAAATTCTGCTCTTTTCGATAATTTCATATTGGTTTTTAGCCTATTAATGCCAATGAATAATGGAATGTTTTGGATTATTACCATTTAATATATGTAAATTACCAATAATTTTAAATATGAGAAAAACTATATTATTTTATATGAAAGAAATCGAAAAAATAAGAGGGTGAAAAATGCTTAAAATAAAAACTGCAAGAGAGATTTTGAAAGATAACGAAATAAGAAATAAACTGAAAGATTGTTTTCAGAAGTGTGCATTAGGTAGAATACAATTAAGAAAATGTGTTGTCAACGCAATGGATGCAGGACTTGCACGAGAAAATGTTCTTGATGTTGTCAATGATCTGACGACAGGTAGTTTGCATGATGAAATGTCGTTATGTGCTATTGTAGCAATCGGCCAAGCATTGAAATATGAAGAAAAACACGAAAAATCTCAACAAATTTTTATCGCAGATGAAAAGAAAGATGTTATTGAAAACAAACTTAAAGTCTGTTTTAAAAAATGTAGCCTTGCAAAAAAACAACTTGGAAACTGTATAGTCAATGCCCTGGATGCAGGACTGACCAAAGAAGAGGTTTTAGCGCTATCTGATGATATTGTTGGCGGTTTTGGAAAGGAAGAAGTGTCTCTATGTGCAATAATTGCTGTAAATCAGGTATTAATGTTTGAAGAGAGTGCAAGAGCAAAGCCTATAGATATTGTTAGAGAACGAGAACTCGAAAGGGAGGACACTTAGTGCTGTTTTCATCCTAAACACTCCTAATGAAATAATAAGCAGCATCTTATAAAATTTGTTGATAACTATGAAAAAAGAAAGAATCACGTTTAAATTAAATGAACCTTCTAATAAATATAGCGAGCAACGGCAATCCAAAAAAACACTTCTTAAAATAATCATCGTCTCAATGATCGCTCTATTAAGTGTTGTTTGTAGTAGCGGTTGTATCAATCAAGATAATTTAACAATAAAAATCTCTGGAGCTTTCGCCCTCTATCCAATGATGGGAATTTGGGCTGAGGAATATATAAAGATACATCCTGAACTAAAAATTGATATTTCTGCTGGTGGCGCTGGCAAAGGAATGTCAGATGCAATTATGGAGCTAGTTGATATAGGAATGGTTTCACGAGGAATATATCAATCAGAAATTGACCAAGGTATCTTTTGGATTTCAGTTGCAAAAGATGCTGTAGTAGCAACGATTAATTCTGAAAATCCAGTCCTTGATGATATTTTATTAAATGGATTATCAAAGCAACAGTTGGAAGATATCTTTGTTAATAGGAACATTCAAACCTGGGGCGAACTTGTTGATGATCCTAGTAATACCGACCCTATAAGAGTCTATACGCGCTCAGATGCTTGTGGAGCTGCACAGACTTGGGCATTATATCTTGGGGACTATACCCAAGATGATTTAACAAATGTTGCAGATTCAGCCATTAATGGGGATCCTAACCTAGCAGCAGCTATTCAGGGAGATGAACTGGGCATTGGCTACAATAACATTAATTTTATATACAATCCTTCAACTGAAAAACCTTTTGACAATTTGATTCCCGTTCCTATTGATTTAAATGAGAACGGTATACTAGACAATAATGAAAGTTTTTATACTTCTAGAACTACTATGACAAATGCTATTGCTGAAAATATGTATCCATCCCCTCCAGCAAGAGCACTTCACTTAGTAACAAAAACTAATTTTACTGGAAAAACAAAGGAATTTGTTTATTGGATATTAACCGATGGACAATCCTATGTGTCTGAAAGTGGTTACATACAATTATCCGAGGAATTAATCAATCAACAAGTACAATTTTTGGAAACAGGGATTAGATCGGAGGAACCATAACTGAAACTATGATAATTCTTAATCTTTGATTTGGGAAGAATATCATGATAAATAAGAGGAAAATTAGAGATATACTTTGTACAAAATTGATGTTTTTTGTAACAATATTTGTTTCTCTTATTTTTTTTCTGATCTTTTTTCTTCTGCTATACAAATCAGCTTTTATCTTAACTAATTTCTCGATTTCAGATTTATTATTTTCTTCTCTTTGGAACCCCGAAAAAGGAGAATTTGGTCTTTTTTCTATTTTCATTGGTACTTTGTTTGTAACTGGATTGTCTTTATTGATCGCAGTTCCCATCTCGTTACTCTCTGCAGTGTATATTTCTGAATATTGCCATCCAAAGATACGACAACTGCTACGACCATTTATTGATGTTCTTGCTGGAATTCCTTCAGTGGTCTATGGATTATGTGCCTTTTTATTTCTTGTGCCTCTTGTAAAGGATGTGATAGCACCATGGTTTGGTGTACAAAGTACAGGACTCTGTATCTTTACTGCATCGTTGACCTTATCTGTTATGGTATTTCCCATTATTATTTCATTATGCGTTGAATCATTTAGTTCGATCCCCCTTGAATTAAAAGAAGCTTCGTTATCTGTTGGAGCGACTAAGTGGGAAACAGTTAAGAAAGTAGTTTTTCGTGCTTCCGCTCCAAGTGTCTTTTCAGCTGTCTTACTTGGTTTTGGAAGAGCGTTTGGTGAAACAATAGCAGTGAATATGGTTGTTGGAGGCATTCCTAAAATTCCCACTTCACTATTTGCTCCAGGGCAGACTCTAGCCTCCCTTATAGCCTCTGCATATGGGGAGATGATGTCAGTTCCTCTCTATGAATCAGCTCTTATGTTTGTTGCGTTATTTCTTTTTATTATTGTATTAATATTTAATTTATTAGGAGTTATCCTTCTCAGAAGAGCAAGACGAAGGTGGAAAATGTGAACCGCCGAATGCTCGAAGAAACCATTTTCAAAATTCTCATGATTAGTTCTCTCTGTGTTGTCATTGGAAGTCTAGTCATTATCATTTTTCTTGTAGTATATAATGGACTTCCAACACTTTCTATTGAGATGTTTACCCAAACATCTACAGGAGGATATTATTTGGGTAGAGGCGGCGGTATTTTAAATGCCATTCTTGGCTCTCTTTTACTAGCTATACCAGCTACAATTTTTGCCTATATCTTGGGATTAGGTATAGCTCTATATCTCCAACGAGAATTTTCTCATCCCGGATTTGCCTCCTTGATTCGTCTTATCTTAGATATATTGTGGGGGATCCCCTCCATAGTTTATGGAATTTTTTGCCTTATGATTATGATCATTGTTGGTATTGGGGCTTCTTTACTTGCGGGTATACTAGCACTTACTCTACTTGAATTGCCCATTATTACACGATATATGGATGAATCAATTAAGATGGTTCATCCCGAACTAAAAGAAGGGTCCTATTCGTTAGGTTCAACAAAAATTGAAACTGCTTTTAAGGTTGTCAGAAAACAAGCGTTCCCTGGGATTCTTGCAGGGATGCTCCTTGGCTTAGGGAGAGGTATCGGAGATGCTGCTTCTATTTTATTTACTGCTGGTTTTTCAGATAATATTCCTGGTTCGATCTTTGACTCTACTGCAGCCTTGCCCACTATGATTTTCCACTTATTCTCGTCCCCCATTCCTGTTGTACGACAGAAAGCCTACGCAGCTGCTTTTATTCTCTTTATTATCGTTCTTTTCATTAGTATACTTTCACGATTATTTTCGAAGAGATATATGAAATATGTAATAAAATAAAAGGTGAAATAATGAACGAAACATCAGAACTACAGTTGGAAACTAAGAACCTAAATGTTTGCTATCATAACCATTGCATCTTAAAAGATATTAATATTCAAATTCCAAGAAAACAACTGATAGCCATAATTGGCCCCTCAGGTTGTGGTAAAACAACGTTGCTCAAATCCTTTAATCGTCTTTTAGAAATTAGGGATGAAGTAAGGATATCGGGAAGCATTCTTGTTGATGGAATTAATATTTATAATTCTGGATTAAATATCCCTGATATTCGAAAAAAAATGGGATTGTTATCACAGAAACCTTATCCATTGCCCATGTCAATTTATGATAATGTTGCGTATGGCCTAAGAATTCACAATAGAAGTTCCTCAGAAAAAATAAAAAAGATCGTTAAACATTGTTTGACCGAAGCTGGTCTCTGGAATGAAGTGAAAGATAGGCTCCACGATCCTGCGTCAAGACTTTCAGTAGGACAACAACAACGATTATGTCTTGCCAGGGCTATTGCTGTCGAGCCAGAGGTTCTCTTATGTGATGAACCTACCTCTGCTCTTGATCCACTTGCTGCCCAACAAATTGAAAAACTCCTCCTTAAATTAAAAAAGGAATTCACTGTTGTATTAGTAACCCATACCCTGCGTCAAGCAAAAAGGTTAGCAGATTATGTTATTTTTCTTTATTTTGGGAAGGTGATTGAACAGGGTCCTGCGCATAAATTTTTTTCAAACCCTCAACATCCCGAGACTCAAGCATACATCAGCGGAGATATTAGTTAATTATACAATATTTTTTATATATTATTTACAATTGTTGAATTGATGACAAAAAATATTGTTAGAAAGACAAATTATTTATGGTATTTATTGGTTCTTTATTTAGGGTTACAGTATGAAAGTTGATTTAGAAAACGTAAAATGTATTACAGAAACTGCGTTGACTATCAGAGGTTCTCGTCGAAGGGTTACGGTCCCATCAGAAGTTATTGACATTTTAAAACTGGAAAATGGAAATAAATTACGATGGGTCGTTTTTAAGGATGGGACTGTGAATATTTCTAAAGTATAAGGATACCATCTACTCAGTTTGTACTTTCTTCACATTTCTTGTTGCAATAATTGAAATATCGTGTTTTCCTGCATTTTTTATAATTATTTGACCTATAGTAATGGGTGCTTTAATACTCGTTTGTTTGATATCATTGAGAATATCAAAGAGATACTTCTTTGGCACCGGTTTTGAACTTTTTACACTAACCAACGGCCACTCACCATGAATAACCTTCACAGAACTTGTCAGCATTCTCTTTGGGTCAAGTGCTTCATGATAGGCATACTCGATTCCCTTTTTACATTTGTTTCCTTCAAGGATTTTAGCAGTTTTTCCATTACTTTGTACGACAATTTTACATCCTATAGGGCAGAGGATACAGGTTATTTTTTTTCTTGATGTCATTGAAGTGACACCTCTATATCTTTTTTGGAGAGATGCATGGTATTGGCTAATGAAAACGTCACTTGAATCATATTTGCAGGATTGACATACGGCAACTTTTTAGTAAAAAGAAGTGTTTCTCCATTTTTTACGTGTAGTTGTTGTTTTTTCCCAGGTTTTTTTGCTCGCAAAGTTAATTTAATGCTACCATATGTAGTGATTTTTTGAGGCACAACATAGGTAACTCCCTTTCCAGCACATACGTTTTTTTCAAATTTGAAAGTATTAGATCGCCCCTGTGAAAAAGCTGCAGCACAGTGTCCTGCCTTTTGTGCATGAGAAGCAAGCACATCAACAGTATCATAGACTTGTAAGGAGTTACCACAGGAGTACACTCCTCGAAGTGATGTTTCATAGTCTTGATTTACAACAGGTCCCTGAGTTGTTGGATCAAGGGCTATACCTACTGCTGCAGTAAGCTCATTTTCTGGTATTAATCCAAGGGAGAGTAGGAGGGTATCGCATGGTATTTTTTTCTCTGTTCCAGGTATCATATTACGATGCTCATCGACCTGAGCAACTAGAACATGTGATAATCGCTCATGTCCTCCAATTTCAACGACCGTATGATTCAAGAATAAAGGAATGCCATAGTCATCCAGACATTGTACCACATTTCTAGGAAGACCTGATGCGTAGGGTAATATCTCAATGACTCCTTGTACCTTAGCTCCTTCAAATGTTAACCGTCGTGCCATAATTAAGCCAACATCGCCAGAACCAAGAATGACCACGTTGTTTCCTGGCATAATATTATAAAGATTAATCAATCCCTGAGCAACACCTGCAGTATAGATGCCACTGGGTCGTGTTCCAGGAATCAATGCATGCCAGCGCGTTTTTTCTCTACACCCCATCGCTAGCACGATTGCACCCGCTTGAATAAGGTATATTCCTTTCTTATTTACCGCAATAATCTCCAAATCCTTGGTAAATTCTAACACCATAGTTTCCGTCATTGTTTCTATGTTGAGTTGTGTTGCCCTTGAAATGTAGCGCTCTGCATACTCTGGACCGGTAAGTGATTCACCAAGTTCTTCAACACCAAAACCATCATGAATACACTGAGGAAGAATGCCGCCAAGCCATGTATTTCTTTCAATAATTACTACTCGTTTCGCTCCTGTTTCTTTAGCCGATACTGCAGCTGCAAGTCCGGCAGGACCACCACCGATTACTATGACATCAGCTTGTTGATGTATCATGGTTTTCCTCCCGAATATTTCCACTAAAAAGATGTGACTGAGGTGATTTTAGGTTGAGATGCTTAATATCTTTTTTTGCTTCTTTTTGAAGTAAACGTACGATATGTTGAGTACAAAATCCTCCTTGACATCTTCCCATTCCTGCTCGACATCGATATTTTATGGCAGAAAGTGTTGTAGCACCTAAAGGATTGGCAATTGCTTCGGCCACTTCTGCCTCAGTAACGGTTTCACAACGACAGATGATTCTTCCCCATCGTTCATCCTTTTTAATTAACTGCTGTTGTTCTTCTCTTGACATTTCTGCAAAGCGGCGTAGTCTCCTCTTTTTTACCATAAATTTCTTTTTTTTCTTGAGTGAGATATACTTAGAAATCATGGTTCTCACTTCTTGAGCTATCGCTGGTGCTGCTGTTAATCCTGGTGATTCTATTCCTAAGAGATGAATAAATCCTGGAATAGCTGTACTTTCTTGGATACGATAATCTGCCCATCCTCCAGATTGTTTAGATGCTAATTTACAACGAATACCTGAATAAGCGTTGATAATAGAAGAGTCAGGTAAGCTTGGAATAATTTCCTTTGCCTCTTTGAAGAGTACTTGCATCATCTGTTTAGACGTGCTTGTATCGTATGGATCTGAAATAAATTCTGCACTAGGGCCTAGAAGAATATTTCCTTCAATAGTGGGCGTAACATGAACGCCAAGAACACCTAAATTTTTTACTGGAACAGGATAAATCATGGAATGGACCATATTGTTACAGTTTTTATCTAACACCAGATATTCTCCCCGACAGGGGTAGATGTCAAAATCAGGTTCTTCAAGCATAGCTACAATAGTACGACTATTCAGACCTGTTGCATTGACCACTATCTCTGAATGATATATCCCCTGTGAGGTTACAATATCAAATCCATGGTCGTTTCTTTTGATATTCTTTACTGCTGTTTCTAACAGGACTTTAACTCCATTTAAAACTGCATTTTCAGCAAAGGCAATTGTACATTCATACGGTAGTATAATTCCTGCTGTTGGTACCCATAATGCACTATGACAAGACACGTGAGGTTCTTTTTTCTTTACACTCTTTGAGTCTATAATTTGTAATCCTGGAACCTTATTTTGTTCTCCTACCTTTTTTAATCGTACAAGTTCCTCGACTTCCTCCTCATTTTTTGCTATAACGTATTTTCCTCTCCATTGTACTAAAAATCCAAGAATACCTGCCAGTGATCGAAATAGTTTGTTACCTTGTATACAATACAACGCCTTTAGGGATGATGGTGGTGAATTGATGCCACTATGAAGTACTCCACTGTTTGCCTTACTCGTTCCAGAGGCAACATCACTTCCTTGCTCAAAGACAATAGTAGAAATATTGTAGTGAGATAATTCCCATGCAAGAGATGAGCCAATGACCCCTCCACCAATAATTGCCACCTGGAAATTTTTCATTGCCGATGAATAAAAAAGAGTCATATAAATATGTTCGGTGGTCGGTGTCCTCATATAGAAAAACTTTGTATGATAAACTATAATTATGTTTGTTTTACATATTACTTAGTTCAAAGATGTAAGTACCAGAAGCCCAGCTCTTCATTCTCGCTAATATTAAGGGAGTATCACAAAGAAGACAATGATAAACCCGTCTTTTGTCTCCTCAACTCTGTCAGCATTAGAGGCTTCTGCTGTTGCAGCGATAGTAAGTGGACCAAGGCCAAGCAGAAAAGGTAGTTGTATACAAATTTCCTCTCCGACGGCCAGTTCTTCGTCTTTACCATCAAGATGCTTGTTGATAAGGCCAAGAAATCCTCCCGTAATATCTACCGTCCACTCGACATCGTAGGCAGCGGCGTCTCCTGTGTTTTTAATGACGATGCCAGTCTTGCTGATATCAATGTCAAGCTCTGTTTGTTCTACAATGAAGGCCCAGGTAGAATCCTCTGAAATGTTATCCTCTGCATCCGTGACTGTAAGGATGACCGTGTAGTTACCTGGAGAGGCATAGGCATGGAAGGGATTCTGCTCTTCAGAGGTATTGCCATCGCCAAAATCCCAGGAAAAAGCATAGGAACCGTTTCCTCCATACGCAGCTCCAAAAAATGCTACCAGCTCCTCGGCGATTCCACAGTACGGTCCGTTCGCATCTGCCTCCAGCGGTCCCTTTCCAAAGGCGTACAGGTAGCCGGAGTTTATGTCATACGAGGAACCTATGTACACCGTTCCATCGCTACCGATACTGGGAGATGATTCCAC
>Ga0272441_10000565_pt1 | contig 84155 bp, 71 predicted proteins | sample SSMProp6N_FD_193582 | JGI IMG/M metagenome (GOLD analysis project Ga0272441, IMG submission 193582) | Marine sediment archaeal communities from Little Sippewissett salt marsh, Falmouth, MA, United States - SSM-Prop-6N | ecosystem: Environmental > Aquatic > Marine > Wetlands > Sediment ...
CTGACTGCCTGTGCTTATTTTATATCCTGCTGTCTCTGAATATTCATCACGATGAGGTACGGTAAATGCTTTTACACTGATTTTTTCAGATAAAGCTATTTCTGCACCATCAGTGATCTCAACAGTCACAATATTCCTTAGCCCGACAAGCTGATCCCAGGGGCCATTATTCTCAATGAAATTATTCATGCGGGGCATGGCATAAACTGTAACTTCACTTGTGTTCATTACTTCCCTGCCGAATTGCATAAGGCCGGTATAATGTCCTATGTGAGCATGGCTTACAAAAACTGCCTTCGGCAGATAATCGTACTCCCCATCGGTGATTTGCCTGAACATGTGTAATTGTTCCTTAATATCAGGAGTGGCTTCGAACATGTACCATTGCTGGGACACCGGATCAACAAGTGCCAGGGACACAACATTTCTTCCCATTGATGGATTTTCCCAGGCTATCCTGCAACATTCTTTTGTGCACCCCATATGAGGATAACCACCATCCTGCGTAATTCCCAGGACAATAATATAAGGATCGTCCTGGCCGGAGAGCTGGCCGGGTATTATTAACAATAATACCAGGATAAATTTAAATGTAGTCTTTAACATCGGGCGAACGATAGAATAATATACCCTCAAAAATATGCAAATATTAGATTTATATGAAGAATACCGGCGAAAAGTAGAGGCGCAATATTTTGCGCCTCTACTTTTGTAATCTCAGGTCATTAAATCATTAATCCATTAATCCATCATTGCTCGCTCCCACTTACCACAATCACTGGCCGCTCGCGAGCTCGTCACCTTCGCTTACTATGCAAACTCAGGTTCCTCGGTTCCATCATATACGGATACCTGTAATCTGTTGCCGGGATGAAGGTTTCCTTAATTGTCCTGGGATTAACCCATCTGACAAGGTTAAATGCACCTCCGGCCTTATCGTTTGTTCCGCTGGCACGTGATCCACCGAAAGGCTGTAATCCGACAATTGCACCTGTAGGTTTATCATTGATATAGAAATTGCCTGCTGCATATCTTAGTTTATTGCAAATATTTATGGCGGCGAGGCGATCCTGTGAGAATACCGCCCCGGTAAGTCCGTATGGTGAGGTAGTGTCGCAGAGCTCTACTGCCCTGTCAAGATCCTTATCATTATATACATATACTGTAAGCACCGGGCCAAATATTTCCTCCTCCATGGTTTTAAAGCGGGGATTGCTCGTCTCTATTATAGTGGGAGTGATAAAATATCCTTCGGATTTGTCATAAGTGCCTCCTGTCAATATCTTTGCCTCATTACTTTCTTTTGCGTATTCAATGTATCCAGTAATTGAATCAAATGCTTTTTCATCAATAACGGCATTCATAAAATTTGAAGTATCTTTAACATCACCTGCTTTTATTTCCCTTGCCATGCTTATCATCATATCCCTGGTCTCATCCCATATAGATGCGGGGATATACATCCTGGAAGCGGCTGAACATTTTTGCCCCTGGTATTCAAAGGCACCCCTGATAGCTGCAACGGCCAGCTCCCTGGTTTGTGCTGAAGGATGGGCAAAAATAAAGTCCTTTCCACCGGTTTCTCCAACAAGCCTGGGATAAGACTTATAGTTTGTCAGGTTTGATGCTGCCTGTCCCCACAGTGTATTGAAAGTATTATTTGAACCCGTGAAATGAACTCCTGCCATCTGATATGAATTCATTACGTGTTTACCTGTAAATGATCCTGAGCCAGGTATAAAATTAATTACACCGGCTGGCAGCCCGGCTTCCATGAATATTTTCATCAGGTAATAATTTGACAGCAGGGCAGTGGTTGCCGGTTTCCACACAGTGGTATTCCCCATCATTACAGGCGCCATATTGAGGTTTGATGCAATGGATGTGAAGTTAAATGGGCTCACGGCAAAAATAAAACCTTCCAGTGGTCTGAATTCCATTCTATTAAGCTGATTGAACGTGGATTTGGGCTGAAATTCGTAAATCCTGCCGGCAAAGGAAACATTATACTTTAGAAAATCAACTGTTTCGCAAACAGCGTCTATCTCTGACTGATAGATGTTCTTACTCTGACCCAGCATAGTAGACCCATTTAAAAGACTCCTGTATTTGGCAGACATTAACTCAGCAGCTTTAAGTAATATGGAGGCACGGGTGGTCCATGTAACGTTTGACCAGACTTTGCCTGCTTCCAACGCTGCATCAATAGCCATCTTAATCTCTTTCTCACCGGCTTTGTGGTAAGTTGCAAGTACATGTCTGTGATTATGTGGCATTGTAACCTGGCCAGTTTCACCTGTTTTTATTTCCCTGCCTCCAATGATAAGTGGTATCTCTATCTCAGTAGCTTCCTGCCTGGCAAGTTCTTTTTCAAGCAATGTTCTTTCAGGACTTCCGTCCAGGTATTCAAGTACCGGTTCATTCTCCGGAACCGGGAAATTGTATAATGCATTATTCATTGTTAAATAGCTTTAAGTTTGACATTGGATCCGGTAAAAATTAAATCGTATAACGATAGGTATAATGATGCATAACGTACGCTTCCTATCAGGTAATTCTTTTTACAAAATCACTGGTTTCCTTTCTTTTCCTCGGGCTTGTTTCTGACTTCCCAAGATCATCGGGCAGTGAAGAGGGATCCCCGGGTTTACCAACCGCTATGAAGCTTACCAGTTCATATTCATTCCTGTCGATCCCGAATGTTTCGTAGCTTTTTTCATGGTCAAAGCCGCCCATCTGGTGTGCCTGGTATCCCATAGCATTTGCCTGCAGACACAGGAGAACATTGGCCGCACCAGTATCATGCATGGCATGCCTGTTGTCTCTGCCCCTGTAATTAAAAGTTCTTTTCGCTGTGCTGAGGATTAGCATAGCTGCATTTTTAGCCCATACCTGGTTTCCGGGCTTCAGGCAGCTCACAAATTTCTCAAAACTTTCGGGGTCATGCTTCATTGCATAGTAATATTCCCAGGGTTGTTCATTCATGCTTGAGGGTGCCCATCGCGCAGCCTCAAAGAGTGCTGCTGCCTCATCATTATTAATATGGTCCTCCGTGAAAGCACGGGGACTCCATCTTGTTCTTATTAATCCTGCGATTTCCATAATTCATTGTTTCAATAAAATTCACAATACTTAAACAAGAGTATAAGGCTTTTGTTTTGAGTATTATTTTCGGATGATAATATGCCGGTCTAAATACTGTCTTTCTGTATAAGGGCCTGTATCTGGTTCAGCTTCTGAAGCGCTGCCGGTCCGTACCATGGATGCAGTTCCATTGCGAGAACGCCTGCTTTTATTGCCGGATCAGTGCTGGTAAGCTCTTCTGCTTCTTCAATACCGGAAACATTGAATACATAAATGCCCCTTAATTCTGTGCTGTCAAGAAACGGCCCTGCCAGTATTAACTTACCCTCCTGTGCCATCCTTGTTATATTGTCAAGGTGTGCCCTCTGTAATCTTGAAGCCTCTGCACTGTCTGCGGATCGATTTTCCCCACGCACCAGGAAAGCCATAACATATTGTTTCATCCCGTAAGAATCGGCTCCCAGTTCCCTGGCCAGGAGCGAATCATAGCTGATGACACCCTCGTTGGCACCTGTCTGGTCAGTTCCCTTATCCATGCAACATGGTATAAGTACCAGGGTGAATAATATAATACCTGCAAGTTTTATTCTCATGTTGATTTTATTTTGACATACAATATAAAAAATTTAAAGAAATAATCAGAGTCTTTAACCCTCATAAATTGAGGGTTTGAGTGAAACTGCAAAATTAAAGCAAAGAAAAATGTTTAAGAAAAAATGAAAAATATTGAACAAAAACTAATAGCTGCTGTTTCTCTTGCAAACAATTTTAAAAACAACAAAAGTTATGAAAAAACTAAATTTGATCTTATTAAGCTTGACTCTTATCGGAGCTTTCGCATTCACGAGTTGTGAAAAGGATCCCGAAGAAGAGCCTAAGACCATTGTAGATATAGCAATTGAGAATGGTTTTGACGTACTGGCTGCTGCCTTAACAGAGGCGGGGCTGGTTGATGACCTTGACGGGGCAGGGCCCTTTACCGTTTTTGCTCCCACTGATGCTGCTTTTAACGCAGCCGGTATAACAGCAAATAACGTTGGTGAAGTTGAGAACCTGGTTAGCGTGTTGAAGTATCACGTTATTTCCGGTAAGATTATGTCTTCTTCACTGTCCTCAGGAACTGTAACCATGCTTAGTGGTGCTGAGGCGGAGATAGATGCCACGAACCTGATGATCAATGAGGCGAATATCATTTCACCTTTCGATGCGGAGGCCAGCAATGGTGTTGTGCATACTATTGATGCAGTTCTTTTACCACCGCAGAATCTTGTACAGACCGCCATTGATGCCGGATATGATGTACTTGCAGCCGGTCTTGTTGCAGCCGGTCTTGATGATGATCTGCAGGGAACCGGTCCGTTTACCGTTTTTGCTCCTACTGATGCAGCCTTTAATGCTGCAGGTATTACTGCTGAAAATATTGCAGATGTACCCGGTCTTGCCGAAATTCTGCTCTATCATGTTGTGTCTGGTGAGATAATGTCATCCGGACTTTCAACAGGTGATGTTACCACGCTGAATTCACAGACCATAGCAATTGATGCTTCGGCTCTTAAGGTGAATGATGCTTCAATAAGCTCACCTATTGATGTGAAGGCTACAAATGGTGTCATTCATACCATTGATGGCGTTCTCATACCTGCCTTTGATATAGTTACATCAGCTCTCTTCTACGGTTATAATTCACTTGCAGATGCAGTAATTGAAGCCGGCCTTGTTGATGCACTGAAGGCAGCTGGTCCGTACACAGTATTTGCCCCGACAGATGATGCTTTTGATGCTCTTTATTCAGCACTCGGAGCAGACGGCCCCGCTGATCTTGATGATGATTTGCTTGAATCAGTACTTCTCTATCATGTTATTTCAGGAGAATTTACTTCAGGTGATCTTACAACAGGTGAAAAGGAGATGTTGAATGGTAAGTATGCTAGTATTGATGCTACAGACCTCACAATAGATGATGCCAATATCGTTGCTCCTGTTGATGTAGCCGCAACTAACGGTGTGATTCATACTATCGACGCAGTTATTGTACCTGCCAAGAATATTGTTGAAACAGCCGTCGCAACACAGAATTTATCTATCCTGGTTGATGTGCTGACAAAATTTGATGACCTTGTGGCAACCCTCAGCGATGAGACCGGTGAATTTACAGTATTTGCTCCTACAAACGCTGCTTTCGCTGCTCTTCTGAGTGTTATCGGTCAGACTTCAGCAGATAACATACCTGAAGATGTATTAAGAAGTGTGCTTGAGTACCATGTTATTGCAGCCAGTGAAATATATTCAACTAATCTCGCTGACGGTATAACTGTTACAACCGTAAACGGAGAAGATATTACTGTTACCGAAATGCATGATGGTTCATTCCTGATTAGCGGTGCTGGAATTAACACTGCTGATGTGATGACCAGTAATGGTGTGGTACACATAATGGATGGTGTTCTTGTACCTCCTTCAGTAGCCCAGTTTGTGAATACTATTGTTGAGCCTGCTTATTTCAACAAGGATTTCACCACTCTTATAGCTGCCGTAAAGGCTGCAGACGCAAGTATACTGGCTACCCTGCTTGGTGATGGCCCCAGTGGTAACGGTATGACTCTTTTCGCACCAACAAATGATGCATTTGCAGCTGCCGGTATAACTGAACTGCCTGACCAGGCAACTCTTAATGCCGTGCTTGCATACCACCTTATTGATGGTGTTGTTATGAGTACTGATCTTCCTGAGACCACTGCAGCTGCTCCTGCAACCATTACGGCAGTGGGAGGAGACTTTTATCTTACTAACAAAGGTACAGGTGTATATATAAATGGAAACACCATGGTTACAAATACTGATATTGATCCTTCAGAGGGAGCAGGTACTGCAAATGGTGTGGTACATGTGATTGACCGCACACTTCTTCCTCCAACACAGGATATAGTGGCTATAGCCATTGATGCTGGTTTCAGTCAGCTTGCTGCTGCTCTTACCGAAGCAGGTCTTGTCAGCACACTCCAGGGTGATGGTCCGTTCACAGTGTTTGCCCCGACAGATGTAGCTTTTGATGCTCTGTACACGGCACTCGGTGCAACCAATGGTCCATCTGACGTAGATGACGCATTGCTGGAGGCAGTATTGCTTTACCACGTGCTGGGAGTGAGAGCTTTCTCATCAGACCTTGAGAATGGCCTTGAAGCTTCGACTCTTTCAGGCAGTAACACTTTTACAGTGAACCTTTCTGATGGAGCTTCAATAACTGATGGAACTGGAGCTACAGCAAATATCACTCTGGTTAATGTTTTAGGAACCAATGGAGTAATACATGTAATTGATAAAGTTATTTTACCTGAATAAGGAAAATAGCGGAACCGATCATAAAATGGAAAGCTGCCTTAGCGGGCAGCTTTTCTTATCAAAATGAGAATCTACCATATTATTATCTTTGTTTAATATAATAGTGTATATTTAAAACAATAACTTTTTTGCCATGGGGGAATATACAATAAAAGATCTCGAGAGACTTTCGGGTATTAAAGCCCATACAATAAGAATATGGGAAAAAAGGTATGATCTGATCATGCCTGACCGTACTGATACAAACAGGCGGAGGTACAGCGACCATGATCTCAGGAAACTGTTAAACATATCTATTCTTAACAGGAATGGGTTTAAAATATCCAGGATTGCATCAATGTCAACTACGGAGATGGAAGATAAAGTGTCTGAAATTGCGCAGGATATAACAGAGTCTGATACTCAGATAGAATCTTTGATAAAGGCAATGATCAGCCTTGATGAAGCAGGATTCAATGAACTTATTGACCGTTCAATAAAGGAGAAGGGACTGGAAGCAGCATTCACAGGTCTTCTTTTCCCTTTCCTGGAAAGAGTGGGGATACTCTGGGTTACCGGTTCCATCGTGCCTGCACAGGAGCATTTCGTTTCCAACCTTGTCCGCCAGAAACTGATTGCCCAGATCGATGCACAGAACTATATTCAGAAAGAAGAAGGTAAGAGTAAAAGGGTGATGCTGTACCTGCCTGAGAACGAGATGCATGAACTGGGGATTCTGTTCTATTCCTATCTGGCAAGGAAACACGGGCACAGGGTTCTTTACCTTGGATCTGCCACACCCTTTGATTCGGTAATAAAAGCAATGCAGGTATGGCCCGCAGAAATAATTGTAACAGCTACATCTTCATGGTTCTCAGGTATTACTGCTGATGAATATATTGAAAAACTATCGAAGGAATTCAAGGAACAGCTTATTATAGTTAGCGGTGCACTTGCAACTGATATAAAAGGTAAAATACCGGGTAACATAAAAACTGTTCACAGTCAAGAGGAATTCATCAGCCTGCTTGATGACTGATTATTATTCACGCACCTTCGCTAGAAGTTAATTTCAAGAGCAAGTTCATAGATCCTGGTATAAAACCCCATATTTTCATTCTGGTCGAAGTTCAGCAATACTTTATTTCTAAGAAACCGGTATGTAATTCCTGCAATGTATGTATTCTGTACCATCCTGATATCCTGATGGGATATAAACTTATCATACCTTGAAAACAGTGAGAAAGAAGTTCCGGGGATCATAATCTCAACGAAACCGGAGTAACCATCATTTTTAAATGAGATTCCGTCAGTATCGGTATAATCTCCGGTATATCCTCCCACACCACGGTAATATTGTAACATTAGCTTATGATTTTTACTGATCGAAGCCAGGTGAAATAGATTAAGTCTGTAATCAGCATTGTTATCGGAAGTATTTGATTTACCGTATGAAAATGAGTAAGATAATTGAATACCTGGAATAATGTCAGGCAAGGGTCTTAAACTCAGTCTTCCTTCTATGATCTTATTATTATTATACTCAAATGCATGATAACCACCGCCATTATACACTCCAAAACAGAAACTGCCATATCTCCCGGGATAATCAGGACTTACTTCTTCCTGGTAGGCTTCACTTATTTCTCCACCTAGTAGGCCGGCAAATGAAATGCCGAAATCTGCAGAACTGAGCAGGTCGTATCGATCGGTAAACATCTTACCCTGCACACGGTAACCGGTAATTTTTTGCTCATATTCAAGCCATGGCCTGTGAACCATGCCGAATTCAAAGTATGAGTTTTTTAATAAATCGATGTTTATCAGATTGACTTTCAGGAGGAGATATTTCAGTCTCATTTCAACGTTACCTAAATCATTGCCCTCTGTGTCATTTGATATATCCTGGGTATATCTGACCGAGAAAATATCATTTATTTTGGTTTTTATCGTAAAATATCCCCTTTTCAGGTGAAAAGTGCTGGTCCCGGTATAATCATCATACCCAAATCCCAGGAACCACTCACCTGAGATGCTTGTATTTTCCAGGAGAGGTATTTTGTCCTTTGTTTCCTGTGCATGGACCAGGGAACTTACCGATATCACCGAAATTATCAGTCCAATTAATTTTTTCATAATGCTAGTATTTACCTAAAGCAGTTTGAACATATATTTCAATAAGTCAAACAAAAATATAAATTTAAGCCATAATGAATAGTGCTGCAGGTCATACTCTTCAATCAGAAAAAATATTGACATCTGTTCTTTCATGGTGTATATTTATACTTTTCTGATTTACTATATATAAATGAGATATGGAGAAACCTGAAAATCCAAAAAAGAGTAAGGAGTGCAAGCTGAAAAACTTAAGAGTAAGCACAATTAAATCATTCTGATTATGAGAAAAACTGTCCTGTTAATTACAGCAATTTGTCTGCTTTCATTTAATGCTGCACAAGCTCAGCTTGAAAAGGGTAAAATTATGACCGGCGTTGCCTCAACAATTAGCCTGGGTGGAGCGTGGGGCTCTGAACTGATGAGCCTGGGATTTATTTCCAGCGAAGGCGACTACAAAGAAACCATTATTAACTTGCTTCCAAGAGGTGGTTATTTCATAATGGATAACTTTGTGGTTGGACTGGATATTGTTGCCAGTTTATATACCGAAAAGCACAGTGAGACTGGTGATAGTTGGACCCAAAATATTTTAGGTGGAGGGCCATTTACCAGGTATTATTATCCTTTGGAGAAATTCTATCCTTTTGGTGAGTTAAGCGTTATTTTCGGACAAGAAACAGAAAAATATAAATCTGCCAGTTATGAAGGGGAAGAAAAATGGAGTGTCTTAATGTTCACACTGGGACCAGGAGTAGCAATACCCATCGCAGAGAGGGCCACAGTTGATTTAATGGCAGGTTATTCTCTTGTAACACGCACATACAAAGATGCGATGGAAGATGGCAAAGAAACCTGCTCGGGTGTGATAATAAAAGCAGGTTTTACAATATATCTGGGGCAATAGTAAATATTTTATTTATACTGACAACTAAATACTTGTTCCTTATCATGTAAGGATCGAAATGCCCGATGTATTTAAAAATATGATATCGAACCTTATTGGTATCAGGCTTACAGAAAAAAATCAACCGAAAATATATACAGGGCATTCAATGCTCCTTCACCGATAAGCACACCTATAGCACATTTCAGAAATGATATGCCAAGTGAGCTGCTGACGTATATTATGAGGTCGGTTGGTACAACAGGGAAGAAACTCCAGGCGGCTATTATCGGTAGTTCTTTTTTGCTAAGTGCTTTTTTTGTTTTTTCAATCTGTGCAGGGTATTTTACCTCTATCCATTTATCCAAACCAAGATAGCGAGTAAAATAATATACCAGTGCCGTTGATGTTATTATTCCTGCCATATTTATTATATACGCTTCTAAAGCCGGAAAGAGGAGCAATCCTGCCATGGCAAATGGTGTAGAGGGTATAAATGTTAATCCAATCAGTGTTAATATGGTCAGGTAAACGGCTATGACGGCAAATTTATGGTCATCAACAAAACTCTTCAGGAAACTGATATCAAACCACTCCCTGTTAATGAAGTATAAGATCAGAAGCAGGACTATTATTACTATCCAGATGTAGAATGATTTTTTCCGGATTTTCCTTTTTTCATTCATTGAACCTGTTCCTCTATGATTTTTATTGTGGATTATTATTGTCCCATGTAAGAATTGTGTAAAAATAAAGATTTACGCATGAATTTGACAAGTAGAGGACATTTATATTTTATAGTGCCATCAGTGAAAAATATTGCTTTTATTGATCATAAGTCGTAATTTGCTGGCGCAGATTTCATCAAACGGGAATAAGTTATGAATTTTTGCATTATTACAATCAACGATCCCGAAACCCATAATTCTTTTCTTCTTTTTTATCAGGTTGCCTTTATTATCCCGTTTCTTATTCTTTTAACAGTGGGTATAAGACGCAGGTATGATATGATCCGGTGGCTGGCCATTATGATGGCGGCTTCGTTTTGTTTCCTGCTTGGAACTCGGTTTTCAACTTTTACCATGGATGACTGGTCAGCGTTATTCAGAGATGGAGCCTGGCCGTTGACGAAACATAAATTTGCACTGGGAGGACTGGTTTTTGCCCTTGTGGGTGTTGTCCTTTCAAAGAAATTGCTGGGTTTTAACAGGCCTGTCCTGCGATTGTATGCCTGGGTGCTTCCCATAGGTCTGTAGTTTTTCTTTCCCTCGGGCTGCTATTCTTATTCAGGTTTATTCTTGAATTTTTCACTGACCTTCAGGCAACTAACTTCAGCGCGGATATTCATGCCGGACTGAAAACCATCCAGTGGATTAGCCTTGTTGTTTTCTTACTTTGCCTAGTCATATTCAGTCGCTCAGAGAGAGGCCTGATAGCGAATATCTTTGACAGGCATGACAAAGAAGTGCGTTTTGCACCGCTTATATTGATGGTGATGGTGACGGCAGGTTTTATAATCTTACACGATGCTTTCTCCATGGCAGAGACGATGGAATTTAATATCAGGTTCCTTATCATAACAGCTCTTATGATGGTATTTCTTTTCCGTGAAATATCAGTACCACGGTTCAGGCCGCTTACGTTCCTGCTGATCATATTGCCGGTTTTACTCATATCACAAACACGGCCACAGGAGGAAAGCGAGTTCATTAAGCAGAGAAAAGTATTTGGAAGTATCACCCTGGGCCATTATTATAACGAGGTACGTTATAATCCACATACAGGAACCTGCGGTACGGCTTATGATGAGGAGATATATGAAAATAAAATCTTTGCCATCTCGGGGGGATATTCAGTAAGGGGATGGAAAGGGTACCAGAATTATGAATACGGAGGATTCTTAACCGGCGGAACTTACACCGAAATAAATATAAACACCAGTTCAAAGTTAACCAGGCCACTGATAATAGCCAGTCCTTTCGCTGAATATAACTGGCACTGGGTTGGATTAGGTATGGATGCAAAGATAGGTTATGTTCCGTTTTTACCTTTGAAGCCATATGATACACATTCTGCTCCTGACAAGAACCACAGGATTACGCCCATTATGCCTGGCTTCATGGTACGTGTAGGACCGTATGACTGGCTTGATGCCAGGCTTAAGTTCTCCTATGGTTTCCCTGAACCTCTGCCTGCGAAAATTTGGGATATTAGCCTTGGGACAGGCTTCGGTTTTAAGAACGGGTCAGGACTGAGAGTAGGAACAACATACCCAATTGTATCGAATATTTACTTCGAAGGCAGAATTATGTTCGATAAAAAATTTGGTTTGTTGGCAAAGTACATGCATGGGGAAAGTTATTCTCTTGAGGGGCAGAAAAACAACGAATTTTCCATGGGTTTTAATTATATACTCGGCAAATAAAACCTCGTACTCGTGTTGGAAAATTTTATAAGGAGGTATAATCTCTTCTCCTACCTTTCACCAAGACCCTCGTTTAAACCATAGCTGTATGTTCCAATTGCTCTTTCCCTGGCAAATGAGTGATCAATTACCGGATCGGGATAAGCGGGGGTATTTAGCTCCGGAACCCATTTAAGGATATATTTATTATCCCTGTCAAATCTTTTTGCCTGCTGGTATGGATTGAACACCCTGAAATAGGGAGCTGCATCACAACCGGTACCTGCAGCCCATTGCCAGTTACCGTTATTTGATGAGAGCTCATAATCCAGAAGTTTTTCAGCAAAATATTGTTCTCCCCACCTCCAGTCGGTCAGAAGATGTTTACATAGAAAGCTGGCCGTAACCATTCTTACCCTGTTATGCATGAAACCTGTACTGTTCAATTGTCTCATGCCTGCATCCACAAATGGATATCCCGTTTCTCCCTGACACCATTTTTCGAAGTGTTCCTCATTATTGATCCATTTGATACGGTCATATTTAGATTTGAAATTATTGTCAGGAACACCGGGATAATGATACAGGATTTGCATAAAAAATTCTCTCCAGATAAGTTCATTCAGGTAGGTCCTGTTTATCATAATGGCTGTTTTTACTAATTTTCTTATGCTTAAAGTCCCGAACCTGAGGTGCGGCCCGGAATAGGTTGTGGCATCCTCCGAAGGATAATCCCTGTGTTTATCATATGAATCAATATTTTCACTAATCAAATCCCTCGGTTTTATATCGGACTGCTTAAATCCTAATAAATCCAGGCCTGGGAAGTCTAATGATACAGAGGCAAGGCTCTTGAGATGATCTTCTGACTTTTTTTCGGGGGGAATTCCATTTATTTCAAGTTTTTGAAGCCATTTTTTGCTGTATGGTGTAAAAACAGTATATGGTAAGGAATCATCCTTAAGGACTTCATCTTTCTCGAATATTACCTGGTCCTTATAATTATATGTCGCAATACCTTTTTCCCTGAGAATATTTGTTACCTCTCTGTCCCGCAGAATGGCATATGGCTCATAATCAGCATTCCAGTATACAGACTTTAAATTTTCCCAGGAAGCAATATCCACCCATATCTGTTTCCAATAGCCTTTTAATACCATAACAGAACTACCGAATGAGGATATACTTCTGTGGATTTTTTCAAGATTATCATATATGAAAGAAACCCTGGGATCACTAACAGGCAGGTTTTTAAGAATATTATCGTCAAAAATGAATAATAAAATAACAGGTTTGCCGGAAGTAAGGGCATAGTGCAATCCGGTGTTGTCATTTAAACGAAGATCTCTTCTTAACCAGAAGATACTGAATTCTGTATTAATTATTTCTGGCAGCTTCCACCACGCATTGGCAGTATTTTTATTTAAACCTGTCATCAGCTTGTCTTTTTTCGTCGGCTTTGATTTTACCCTCAAGCCATCCAATTCTGAATTTTTCACCATAGTCAAATTCCGGGACAAATGGTTTAATATCCAGCAAAGGGGTATTATCAAGCATATCGGCACCGGTGAAAAATATCATATTGTTCATTATTTTTTCAACTTTTACAATTGATAGCCCGATATTATTAGGTCGGCGGGGAGCCCTGGTTGAAAATACACCTCTCTTTTCATTATCAAGGTAGGGTTTGATAAGTAGTCTGAAATCACCTATCCTGTTCCTGTCGAAAACATATATAAGAATAATATGAGAGAATCCGTCGAGGTCTTTCAGTCCCGGAACATATTCCAGCAGTATCTCTACTTTACCCGTATAATCCCTGGCATAGTAGGGTTGTATGGGGGTTCCGCTAATTTCACGATTCTGTGTCCTGATAAATCCCACTGGCTTAAATTCAAATTTCATCATAGGCCTGAATTTTTTCAAAGTTAACATAATTGAGTCTTTTAATCATTATTATAATATTCATACTGAAGCTCAAAAAAATGGCGGTATTGATAAATTTTGTTTAACTTATAGCTGAACAATATATCTCAATGAACAAGAAGGGTAAAATATTCCTTAATGTGTATTATCTCAGACAGGTTGCTGATATCTGTTCAGCCATGCAGGCTGTCCCCGGTTCTTACAGGGTGATAGATATACATAAGTTACGAGTACAGGTAAAAAGAATTAAATCAGTTTTCCGCTTACTGGAATACAGGTATCCAGCCGAATTCAAGGTACAAGACCATTATCATCTGTTCAAACCTGTTTTCAAGAGTGCCGGCCTGATAAGGGAAAGCCAGATCAATTTGCGGCTGCTGAGAGAATACCCCGTTGCCGGTAGATTAAGAAAAGCATATTACAGGTATATTGCGCAGCTTAAGTCACAGTGGAGACAGGTTCTGGATGCACATATCCGTTCCTTTAATTATAAAAAGCTTGATGATTACAATAAGCGCACGAAAGAATTAATCTCACGGAATACTGAATCGGAACTTGTGGAAATTATTGAGGATTTTATTTATTCAGAACTACAAAGAATAAATACTATGCTGGATGGTCCGGATGATTTAGAATACATTCACGAGGTCCGTATCCTGCTCAAAAATATAAAGCCTTTACTGGGCTTGATATGGAGACGGAAAGATAACCATTTCACTAAAAGTCATTACGAGAGCCTGAATGAAGCTGAAACATATATAGGCAACTGGCACGACCGTGTTGTATTATCCAGGTCAGTTACCTTGTTTTTCAATGCCATAGGAAAAGAGAAGGAGAAGATGCAGGAAGAATATTCTTCTTTACAGAAGGAACTTCATAACTACAATAAGGAAGCCTTTGATAAGATAAGAAGCAGCCTTGCAGTGATGCTTGAGGTATTTGCCGGCAAGTAAAGTGTATGAGTCAGGGGTAAAGAAGGACTTTGCCGGCTGACATATTATTACGATAATAATCCAGCGCTTCATCAATCTTTTCCAGCGGATATTTCCCTGACACTTCTATTGTTATACTATTTGATAGAAGGTCTTTAGCTTTTCCGATTGTCCTGAGGTTCTGAAGTATTGATTTACCTGAAATATAATTACCAAGATAGAAACCCATAATTTTTTTGTTATGTTGTAACAGCAGGCGGGGGTCAATTATTATATTTTGTTCTGATAATTTTGCATATGTTATAATAGTGCTTTCCGGGGGAGAATTTCTCAGCATAATTTCCACCTGGTCTCCTCCCACAGCATCGAAGAACAGTAAGGCCCTTAGGTTTTCAGAGTACTCAGCCAGTTCATTTTCAAAGTCCGGGGAATTGCTGTTTAATATGTATTCAGCACCAAGTTCTTTCAGCGTGTTATACTGTGATTCCCTGGTCACAATATTTATGAGTTTTATATCATTTTTCATACACAGCTTTATCAGCATTTTCCCAAGGGAACTGGCTGCTGCATTATTTACTATGGCAGCCTGTTTTTGTTTTCGTGCAATTTCAATAAATGCCACGGCTGTAAGAGGATTAACCAGTAGCATTGAGCCCTGTTCGTCATCTATATTTTTATCAAGTGGTATTGTCCTGAAAGCTGAGGTAACCATGTATTCTGCCCATGTTCCATTGCTATGACCTGAGGTGGTGCATGCAACCCTTTTACCCTCTCTTGACTTTGCAATAAGACCCTTACCAGTTTTGACAACCAGTCCGCTGCCTTCTAATCCAGGAATCACGGGGTAGTCGGGGCTTCCTGTATAGGTACCCTTGAGAAAGCTGAGGTCGGAGGGATTGATAGGTGAAAAACTCATTTTTACAAGAACCTCACCGCTGCCCGGTTCAGGAACAGGAACATCCTTGATGTACAGTTTATTTCCCGGTTTTTCCTGTATAATTGCTTTCATTTTGTCATCCTTGGATTATCTTATAGGCCTGGCTTCTGATATCTGATTTACCTTCTCTGTTATTAAATCCAGTTCTTTGTAGGCAGATCTTCACGGATGGCTGCAATCCTGAACCATATACGGGTAACCCGGTTATCTTTTATTGTCAGTACTTTGTATTCAATACTTACGTACATGTTGTCCAGTCTGTAACTTTTACCTATTTCAATTCCGATATCCAGGGGATCTGTTAGGGGGATGAACTCAGTAATAAACATTTTTAGGTCTTTGGATTCTCCGGTAAACCATAAGTTACCTTTTTCCGGGTTGAAATCCACCTTGATCTTCAGACCATTAATCAGGTCTACTGTTGTGACGCCTGTCTTTAGCGATTGTGAGTGACTTGCCTGCCTTGTTTGTGAGAGGGCATTACCAATTAGAAAAGTCACAATAACCAATACTAAAACTAATTTTTTCATAATCGGGAATCTTATAATATAAATTAACTATAGCTTTATAATATTCTCACTTACAAATTTACTAATACTTTATTTAAAAAGACCTGCCTTAATAAAATAAGCCAGGTAACCATTATTATTATGATTACCTGACTATTAAATTTTAATTCCCTAAGCCTGATATTTTATCAGGATTCAATTACGATAGAACGATTGACTATCAGTCTCTGCGTCCGCGGGGGTTATCTTCTTTGGGCCTGGCTTTTTTAACTACTATCTGACGACCGTCAAATTCAGTGTCGTTAAGCGAATTAATAGCTTCGAGGGCCTCTTCATCATTAGGCATCTCAACAAAGCCATAACCTTTTGATCTTCCTTCGTATTTATCGAAGATAATCTTGGCAGTTGCTACCTCACCGTATTTTTGAAATAGCTGTTCTAATTGTTCTTCCGTAGTCTGGTACGAAAGCTTTGCAACAAAAATGTTCATTTGAAATAAAAAAATTACTGAGAGTCTTTTGCCTGTTAACTTAATTACCCGGTAAAAAAGTCTGGAACACAAGTCCCTCATGATTAAACAATATGCAAATATAATTTAAATTTATTTATTCTATAGCCATTTCTTCTTTTTAAAGAATAATATAAGTGTAACACCAATAATAATTGTCAGTATCCAGAAGAAAAGATAACCAAGTTTAAATTCTAATTCCGGAATATATTTGAAATTCATACCATATATACCGGCTATGAATGTGAGAGGTATAAATATCGATGCAAATATTGTTAAAACTTTCATTACCTGGTTCATCTTGTTGCTCACCAGTGTATTGTGGGTGTTAAGCTGATCAGAGACCAGGTTGTTGTAGAGCTCAATAGAATCAGTTGTATGAATGATTGATTCTTTAAGGTCTTCAAAATAGTTTAAGGTATCAGGACTGAACATTGTATCCTCATTCTTCAGCAGGTTCATTATAGCCTCTTTTGCAGGTCTTATATTTTTCCTCAGAAACGAAAGCTCAATCTTATAGCGGTAAATATTTGTAGCGACATCTTCATTATTATCTGAAAATATTTTTGTTTCAAAATCTTCTATTTTCCTTCCCAGAATTTCAATTATTGACAGGTAATTGTCAAATATCACGTCCATCAGCGCATATGCCAGATAATCATTATTATTAAGTCTTACCCTTCCTTTCTGGTTCCTTATTCTCTCTCTTACAGGATTAAATACATCACCCTTACGTTCCTGTAGTGTGAGAATATAATTCTTGCCGATAATAATTGATATCTGTTCAGCAGAAATAATATTACTATCGGGATTGTAGTCGAGCATTTTAAGAATCAGGGCATCATAATTATCATCGGCGACGTATTTTGGCATCTGGTCAGTATTGAGTATATCTTCCATAAGAAGGTGGTTGATGCCGAATATATTTCTTATATCATCCATCATTTCCAGCTCATGAATACCGTAGATATTAATCCATGATACCGAATCAGTCTGAAGATACTCGTGGCAGTACTTAATTGATTCAAGCTCTGTTTCAGTCAGGTGATCAGGACTGTAATCCATTATCTTTATCTGTGGTTTCTCCATTTTTTGCTGTCCTATAAGTACCAGCGAACCTGGAGCCTGGCCTTTAGCAGAAGAACTGTCTTTTATAAATCGTGCCATGGTTTTCTAAATTAAGTTATATGCTATTTCCCTCAGAACTTTAAAGAGGAAATCAATATCTTCCTTTTTCCTGCGGTGATTTGTAAGATTTATCCTCAGGGATGTTTTACCATTTATTTTTGTTCCTGCGAAGAATATCCTTCCGTCTTTTTCTATTCCCTGTAATATTTGATCATTCATTTTGTCGAGCTGGTTTTCGTTTCCTGTGTATTTGCCGTTTTTACCCTTATACCTGAAGCATACTATGGATAAAGGTACAGGGGCCATTAATTCGAAATCATCAGCTTCTTCAATATATTCCTTCGCATATTGTGCCAGCTTACAATCATTTTCAATGGCCAGTTTGAGCTTTTCAGCCCCATAGGTCTTAAAGGTCATCCATATTTTAAGAGCTTTGAAATCCTTTGTAAGCTGAAGGTTATAATTCATCAGGTCATCACGTTCACTTCCTTCTTCCATTGCCCTGAGGTAATCCGGTACCAGGCTGAAAGTATCTCGTAATAAATTTTTGTTTTTCACTATCACACATGAAGCTTCAAATGGTACAAAGAACCATTTATGTGGATTAATCAATAAGGAATCAGCCATTTCTAACCCTTCAAAGAGATGTGAACAAAGTTTTGTTCCGGCTGCCGGTAGTCCATATGCCCCGTCAACCATATACCACATATTGAACTCACTGGCTATATTACCGAGCTCCTTCAGGGGATCAATTGCACCGTTATTAGTAGTTCCAGCTATGCCAATAATACATGCAGGCATCATACCAGCATGTTTATCATCACGGATTTGTTCTCTCAGAATTTTCGTATTTATCCGCATATCATCGTCCACCGGTATTTTCCTGAGGTAGTTCTTGCCCAGGCCCAGCATGTCCATAGCCTTGTCAATGCTCGAATGGCCCTGCTCTGACACATAAACACAAATAGGTGTTCCACCATATAAACCTTCATTCGATATATCGACCGGGCACATTGTTTTACGCATAACGGCCAGGTTAAGGAAGTTGGCTACTGATCCTCCGCTTACCAGTACGCCACCAGCATTGTCAGGGTAATTAATGAATTGACATATCCACTTGATCACTATCTTTTCAATTTCCGAATTAGCAGGTGCACTGTGCCATTTAAGATTATTCTGGTTAAGACTTGTTTTTAACAGCTCGGCGATAATTGAGGCATGATTACCACCTCCTGTAATATAACCATAATAGTTAGGGCTGGGATTGAAATTTGAGGTTCTGAAAACATCTTTCCTGATAATTTCCAGGAGCAGTTCAGGATTTACGCCCTCAAGGGGCATGGACTCATCAAAAAGGCTGCGTATTTCAGCAGGTGAATAATTCCTGTAAATTTTACTATTCCTCAGGCCTTTTGAATACCATTCCTCAATTATGTCAGCTGATCTGATTATTAATTTTTTTAGTAACTCAGGTGGAAAATCAAGTGATTCGTGTGTTTCCATAGTCATATGAAATATTAATTTGCCCGACCTACAGGTGACCAGATCTGTCTTACAGTACCGTGATCAATCCTTTTCCTTTCCCTGTAAATGTACCGATTATTGACGCATCATGTATACCTGACCTTTTGAGGTCTTTTATTAAAGCTAATCCTTCATCTTCATTCATGGCTATAAGCAATCCCCCTGATGTCTGGGCATCAGATAAAAGAAGTTGCATCGTCCTGTTGCATTTACCGAAATCAATATCATTTCTAACAAATTCAAGGTTATTGTAAGTGCCTCCCGGTATAATTCCTGCTGCAGCCAGGTTATGAGCTTCATTCATAAATGGTATTTTATGTTGGTAAATAGTCACGTTGCATTCTGAAGCAATACTCATTTCACGCAGGTGCCCCGTTAGTCCAAATCCCGTAACATCAGTACATGCATGCACCTGGTATTTACGCATTGACTTTGCCGATGTGTTATTAAGATCTGACATTATATTTATCAGTATCTCCTCCTGTTTCTTTTCCAGCAAGCCTCTTTTTAATGCAGTGGTCAAGATACCGGTACCAATAGGTTTTGTCAGAATAAGTGAATCGCCAGGTTCAGCCCCTTTGTTTCTAATTATTTTCCCGGGGTGTACGACTCCTGTTACAACGAGTCCGTATTTGGGCTCGGCATCTTCGATTGTGTGACCTCCCAGTATCCCTATGCCTGCCTCCCTTGCTTTGTCGCTGGCTCCTTTCAGTATCTGCTCAAGTATATCCAGTGGCAATGTATCTTCCGGGAATGCTACTATATTGAGTGCAAATAATGGTTTAGCTCCCATGGCATATATATCGCTCAGAGCGTTGGCAGCGGCTATTGCACCAAAGGAGTATGGATCATCAACGACCGGGGTAAAAAAATCAAGGGTCTGCACTATTGCCTGTTCATCGTTTATCATATAAACGCTTGCATCATCAGCTGTTTCAGTGCCTACCAGTACCAGGGGATCTTCAAATGAGGGTATAGAAGCGAGTACTTTTTCGAGGTTTTGAGGCTGTATTTTACAGGCACAACCCAGGCCATGTGTATAATGCGTAAGTTTTATTGCTCCGGCAATGCCCTTTTGTTGACCCGGGCTTTCGATTTTTTCAGGCATTAGTGATAAGACAGCAGTACTTATTTCTTCAGATGCCTTTTTTATATCATCCATACTTGTTCCTCTACCTGTCGAGAACCTCAAAGTCCCCATAGCATAATTAAGAGGCACGGCCATTGCTTGAAGAACCTGTGATACATCAATACTTTCGGCATGGCATGCTGCACCTGCTGACGCTGCAACATTCTCAAGCCTTGAGATAAGGGTATTTGCTTCTATACCAGGAAACGAGATACTCAATGTGTTTGGGAGGCATTTTTCAGGGTGACCATTTAATCTTATATCGGGGAATGATTCTTTCAGAAGGCTGTAGAGATAGTTTTTTGTTCCTTTATATTTGTTCGCATATTCACCCAGATTATTCATTGCAAGTTCGCAGGCTTTACCCAGCCCGACAATCTCGAGTACATTTTCCGTTCCGGCACGCAGGTTTTGTTCATGATCAGCACCATGAATGAGCTTTTCCAGGGTTACGCCGTTTCTGATGTAAAGTGCACCTACACCTTTGGGAGCATATAGTTTATGACCTGCAATACTGAGGAGGTCAACTCCCAGACTCTCGATGTTTGTCTCTATTTTTCCTGCTGACTGGGCAGCGTCAGTGTGAAAAAAGATATTTCGTGACCGGGCTATTTTTGATATTTCTGCCAGTGGTTGAATGGTACCAACTTCATTGTTGGCATGCATTATTGATATGAGTATAGTGCTTTCCTTAATGGATGATTTTACCGACTCCACACTTACAAGGCCATATTTATCAACAGGAAGGTAGCTTACTTCGAAGCCAGATTTTTCCAGGTATTTGCATACCTCAATAACTGCCGGGTGCTCTATTGACGAGGTAATTATATGATTGCCTTTTCTTCTGTGCTCAAGGGCAATACCTTTTATTGCATAATTATTTGATTCGGTTCCGCCACTTGTGAATATTATTTCAGATGGATTACAATTGAGGAGTGCGGCTACCTGCCGGCGGGCATTTTCAATAGCTGTTTTTGTTTTTGTGCCGTATGAATGCATGCTCGACGGGTTACCAAAATATTCCGTGAGGTAAGGATGCATAGCTTCTGCAACCTCTTTATCTACAGGTGTGGTAGCGTTGTAATCAAGGTAGATAGGTGTCATAATATTTATTTATTCAAGATCGTAAACCGTAACATTCAAAGCACTTTTTATAAGTGTCCTGTCAATAATTCTTTCAACCTCTTCCCATTCCCCTCCGGCAAGTCCGCATCCTATCCTTGGCATATGGATGCTGGCGTTAATATCAAGGGCTTTCTCAGTAACTTTCCTTAATCCTGATTCAACGGCATCATACCTTATGGGCGGCCGTGATCCTGTATAACTTATACCTCTCTGACCTATAAGGTTAGCAACGAGAAGATCTTTCTCAATTTCTACAAATTGTACTTCTCCAAGTTCAAATCCTTTTCCTTCCCTGGCCCATCTTCTGTAATCTTCTTCAGGCTTCTTCCATTTTCTTGAAATTGCCATTACAAAACCTGCTCCCCATGCGCCTATATCATTACAGATATGGACAATTATCCGGGAGCCATTGCCAACCGGTTCAGTAGCATCTCCAACTATATATGTTATTCTATTTCCCATATCAATATTGGTTTGATATTATTTACAGGTAAAGGTCAATCAATTTACTTTAAATATAATCCATATACAAAGATATTAGAATCATGGAGTATTTGGATAATTTTTGCATTAAGTCATTAATGATCTTAACTTTATATTTTATATTATTTTTATCCGGGATCTTTTCATTTTTTACATTAATACCTGAGATTATGAGAGCAATGGTACTGAACAGAATAGTTGATATGAGGTTTGATAATAATCCTCTTGAACTGGCTACCATGAATGATCCTGTGCCCGGTGAAGGAGAAGTTCTTATCAGGATTTCGGTGTGTGGAGTATGCCATACTGAGCTGGATGAGATAGAGGGACGTACACCTCCACCATCATTTCCTGTGATTCCGGGGCATCAGCTTGTTGGAAATATTGAAGCCAGTGGTGAAAACGTGAGACGTTTCAGGACAGGTGACAGGGTAGGGGTCGGCTGGTTATATTCTTCGTGTGGCAGATGCGATTATTGCCTTTCAGGCGATGATAATCTCTGCTCTGAATTTAAGGCTACCGGCCGGGATATTCATGGAGGTTATGCTGAATATATATCTGTGCCCGAGAGTTCTGCATTTATTATTCCTGAAGAATTCACTGATGCTGAAGCAGCTCCATTACTATGTGCCGGTGCAATTGGATACAGATCCTTGCGCCTTACAGGGATTGTTAATGGTAAAAAACTGGGCCTCACCGGCTTTGGTGCTTCAGGACACCTGGTGTTGAAGATGGTGAGGTTTATGTATCCCGATTCTGAGGTTTTTGTGTTTGCCAGGAGTGAAAAGGAGAGGTATTTTGCCCTAGACCTCGGGGCTGTTTGGGCTGGTGGCACAGAAGATGCATCACCTGAGAAACTGGATAGTATAATTGATACTACACCAGTATGGAAACCCGTGGTGGAAGCTATGAAAAATCTTTCACCAGGTGGCAGGCTGGTTGTGAATGCCATAAGGAAAGAAGATGTAGATAAGGACTATTTACTTAATCTTGATTACCCTGACCATTTATGGATGGAAAAAGAGATAAAAAGCGTTGCCAATGTGAGTCGAAGGGATATAGAGGAATTCCTGAAGCTTGCAGCGAAGATGAATATCAGGCCGGATATAACAGAATATCCTCTTGAAGAGGCAAATAAAGCACTTAATGAGCTTAAAAACAGGAGAATAAGAGGGGCAAAGGTCCTGAGGATATAATTATTATATACTGGTAATAAATATGCTCATCAACAGTTCATAAGCCTTTTCGTAAATCCACAGTGATGTTTTTTCAGAAGGACCGGCAGACAGCATCCTCCGGCTTCAAAATCCAGGTCCATTGCTGCATCCAGAGCAGCCTGATCGACCCCGGTCTGACCACCCTGTATTACTTTCTCAATAATTCTTTTATTGCTTCTTCAATTTGTTGATCTCGTCCTTCAGCCATTTTCCCTGGTTCGTTCATCACTTTTATGTCAGGTTCCATCTGGTGATTCTCAAGAAAAGGTTCTCCTATGGGTTTCCATCCGCCCATGGGTATTCCGAAATATAAGGTAGGATCAATCTGTGTCTCCCACCACACAAATGTTCCTGTCCCGGGCACTGGCATTCCAAGAGTTTTTCCTCCTCCTTTAATCTTATACGCAACAGGGAAAAGGTGTGCATCAGAATAATTACTTTCACCCATAACAACTATCGATGGTTTTATCCACCTGCTGCCTGGCTGGTACCCTATGTTCTGGCCGTGAGGAATAATATCCATATATTTTTCCCCGGTAAGGAAGTCAGATAATACGTCATGCAGATTACCACCACCATTAAACCTGGTATCAACAATGAGTGCAAGGTCATCTAAATGCTTACCCAGGACTTCCTCTATAACGGTCCTCATACTCTCATCATTCATCCCCCTAACGTGTACATATCCAAGCTTACCATCAGAAAGGCGATCAACATCATCGCGCCGTGAATCCGTCCATCGCTTGTAAAGCAACTGATTCTCTTCGCCGAATGATATAGGTTTAACAACTTCCTCCCAGCGTTTATTTCCCCTGGGATTATACACTGACAGGAGAGTATACTTACCACCTTTCCGGTTAAGCAATTTATAAAAATCAATATCTGCTGTTACCTCCTGGCCGTCAATTTTTTCGATTATGTCACCTGCAGATATTTTTGCCGACGCTTTATCGAGTGGTCCACCAATCAGTACTTCGGCTACCTTTATACCATTTCCTGAATATGAGTAATCATATAATAAACCAAGTGAGGCTGTTTCATCACCATTTTCTGCCCTGTGACGGTAGCCGCTGCCAGTATGAGAGGCATTAAGTTCTCCCAGCATTTCGCTTAGCATCTCGGCAAAATCATAGTTATTATTAATATATGGCAGGAATTTCTTGTATTCTGAATAATAGAAATCCCAGTCGACACCCTGGAGGTCAACAACATAAAATTTTTCTCTTACCTGTCTCCAGCTGTGATCAAAAATATAGGCGCGTTCTTCATCTTTTTTCAGTACCATTTCCCCCCTGCAGTTTATTGGTTTTGTTTTTCCATCGTCCAGGACCACTTTAACAGGTTTACCATCAGCAAGCACCAGAAGAAATTTTCCATCTTTTGACATTTCCATTTCGGCTCTGCCGGCGTCCAGTTTGGCCAGCATTTTTGTCTCTTTTGTTCTAAGTTCTGTTACCCAGAGGTTATTCTTTCCTTCGAAGCGGGTAATATAATATAATTTCTCACCATCATCTGATAATACAAAGTCACTTAATCTTGAGGTATGTACTGTAAGTCTCTCTTTCCGGTCTTCCATGTTTTTCAGGTCGAATTCAAGGTCTTCAACAACATCTTTACTTAGTTCCCCCTTATCTACATTTGCTTTTCCTCCCTTCTTTTTGTCAAGGTTATTACCTTCTTCATTGGCTTTTTCTTTGTCCTTCTTTTCTTTTTCTTTCAGAAGTTCGTATTCTTCTTTTGTAAGATGAAACCTGTCATATGCTTCCCTGGTAAGGAACAATGCAAATACATCACCGCTAATAGCTCCACGGTTCTCACCGTAGCAGCCTTCCCTGGTAGATGCCCAGATCATTATTTTACCGTCCTTTGACCAGCTAGGCTTATTATCGTTGTATCCACTTTTTGTCAGGTTTATTATTTCTTCATTTCCTGATGCTGATACCAGGCCCGCCTCGTCACTCTGTAATCTTTCTTTCTGGCCGAATGAGACAAAAAACCATTTACTGTCGGGCGACCACCTGTACCACTGGTCTCCGTCGCTATATGAATAGTTATGCTTACCCGGCATAATGGTACGTCTTTCTTTGGTATTCAGGTTTATTACCCTTAGGGTTGTTCTGTTTTCCAGGTATGCAATTTCTTTACCGTCAGGTGAATAAGCAGGCTGGAATTCTTCTGCAGAAGTGGCGGTAATTGTTTCTTCTTTTAATACCGTCGACATAAAGAAATATGGCTCAACATCCCGTATAATAGATTTCGTGTATATATTCCAGCTTGTATCCACTTCAGCAGCATAGACTATTGATCTTCCGTCGGGGCTGAAGTCAACACTTCTTTCCTGCCAGGGAGTATTGGTGATTCTCTTTGTTGTACCATTCTCTATACTGCTTATAAATATCTCACCCCTGAAAACATATGCAAACTCTTTGCCATTTGGGGAAAGGCTTATTTCAGTAAAATCTTTGTTTACTGAAACCAGCTCTTCAAGTGTTTCAAGACCGTCATAACTAATCTCAATGTCAACTTTGTTGGGTTCACTTTCCGGTTTCATTGTATATATCTCTCCATGAAAACTGAAACATAATGTATTATCATCAGCTCTGCTTAGAAATCTTACAGGGTGTTTTTCGAAGCTTGTAATTGCTATATTCTCATTTGGATTGGTCAATGAACTCAGGTGTATATTAAATGAGCCGGTTTGTTCCGAGAGATAATAATATTCATTGTTATTATCCTTGAAAACAGGATTTCTGTCCTCACCTTCAAATAAAGTTAGTTGTTTATATGTTTCTTCATTAAGATCATATAACCATATATCTCTTGTAACTGCTGATGTATGGTGTTTTCTCCATTCATTCTCATACCCTTTTCTGTCATGGAAAATAAGCTTATTACCGTCAGGGCTGTAGGTTGCATCATGTGCTGGAGAAGTAAGTACCTGTGAAACCCTGCCTCCTTCTACGGGGACCATATAAAGTTCTTCCATAACACTTACAGGGAATTGTACATTGGTGTGCAGATCCTGTCTAAGGGCTGAGAAAATGATACCTGTATCATCTATTGTAAAGCTGCTGGGTTTTTCATTGTTCGAATGATAGGTAAGTCTTTTTGCTTCGCCACCTTCAGCTGGCATAACAAAAACATCAAAATTGCCATAACGATCAGATGCAAATGCTATTTTACGGCCATCATGGCTCCAGACAGCTGAATATTCATATCCGTCACTTAAACTAATGGGAACAGCTGTTCCTCCTGTGGCAGGAACTTTGAAAATATCACCTCTGTAATTAAAAAGGATAGTTTGTCCATCAGGTGATATTGACGGGTATCTTAGCCATAAAGGATTGTCCTGGGCTGATAAATTGCCCTGCAGTATTAATAAGACACATGAAATGAAAATAAATTTTATCCTGTTCATAATGAGTGATTTTAATATTTAATTATTCCAATTAAGTTAGTTGTTTATCTGTATAAAGTAACCGGACCAAGCAATCCCATAGACACCATCGGTTGATTCTTTCTCTCAAGATTGGTCCAGTACTGTGCAGTGGGATTATCCTTTAATGATTTCATATAATTACCCATCAGCGTAATAACGTGTATTTCAAATTCGTTTTCTCCCGTCTGAAGAAGTCCGTCTATATTATAAACATGATTCCCGTACCACTTAATGCCCACCATCTTTCCATTGATAAATACTTTGGAAATATTATGTACCTGTCCCAGGTTAAGATAAACGGGTAATACCTTCCCCAGCGATACGGTTCTTCTGTAAATAACAGTTCCTGAAAAATTATTATGCTCCGGTATGTCTTTCAGGTCCTTCAGGGATTCTAGTCTGGCGGGTTCAGTTTTTTCTTTGCGGCAATGCAGAAATTCAAGATTCCATGGTCCCCGGACATCAATAGTCTGAGCACCTTTCTCAGGCAGGCTATTCCATTTCTTACCGAATTTATTCTTATCAAAAACGATTATTCTTGATTGAGCAGGTCCCAGGCATAAGTTGTAGTTACTGTTTTCATCCGGTTCTATCCTGTACCGTTTACCGGTCTCGGGATCCCAGATCCAGGCGTGCCTGCCATCAGTAATATCTTCCGAGAATTTTATACCTGTTTCCTTACTGTCCCATAGATGCGAATTTGAGAAAAAGATGATCTCAGATCCATCATCTGCACTGTATCGAGTTTGCATAAGGAAGGAATCAGGTTTCTCAATTTCCATATAAGAAGGGATATTATGTTCTTTTTTAATATCGGCAATCCACTCAAGGAAGGTGTCGCTATCCGGCTTTCTGACAAGTATGAAGTTATTATTGAATGCTCTTAGATTATTAACCAGTTCCTGTACTTTAAGGTCATTTTCCCTGTAATTAATATAGCCCAGCGATTTTTCAGGGTACTTTTCAATGCATATTACTTTCCCTCCACCAGAAACGAATCTTAATATTTGTGCAAGTGTGTCAGGATTAATTCCTGTTACTTCCGGAAGTATCAGTACCCTGTACTTTTTTTGGCCATAGCATAATAATCCGTCTTCCACCTGTGATTGATTGATAATAGCCTCGGAGATATAGTCAGCAGCACCACCATTTTTATTTATTGATTCCCAGATTAAGGATGTATAAGGAACATTCAGTTTTTCCGGGAAAGGATCTGTTTGCACTCCTGATTCACTCCACAAATCATAATTAGCCGGCATTATGGCAATATCGGTGTACATAACAGCATTTTGGAGTAAAGAAGATAACCGGGCCTTGTAATCATTCAGGTATTTGAAATATGGCCACCAGTTATTCTGTTCATTATAGTATGAACCATATTGTATCCATCCGGGATAAGGTGCTTCAGGAGGTGAATAGTTAAAGCCGTGCCATACTGAATGTGTTATACCTGACATTATGCTTTGATCTGAACCCGCTTTAAGCAGCTCAAGCGAAGTATTAAAAACCATGTAGGTGTTTGTCATTTCCTCACAGCTCACTATCCTTTTACCTTCCAGGTGGGCTGCAGAAGACACATACTTGTTTATCATTGTATATGCTCGTCCACGCCGGTAGTCATCATCGGGCATCTCTTCTCCTACGTGATGCTTAAGCCAGTTAGTAGTCCATGATTCACCTTCAGGTATATCATAGCCCAGGCTGCTTTTAAGCGGGAAAAAGCCCCGCCCGTATGACTGTGCCCGTGATAAAACATTATTATCGCTGCACCATTCCAGGAATGTACGGTTAAAACGCTCATTAAGCAATTCTGCTTTAGTAAGTTCAAAATCAAAGCGGACACGTTTGACCTGTTCATTAAATTCAGGCGTTTTTACAGCACCATAGTTAAAATCGATAACACCCCCCAGCCTGCCTACTTTGAACATGATATAAGGAAGCCAGGGCATTATGTCATATCCACGTTTCTGCCTGAATGCCACGGGGAAATCATCAGTCCAGTTACATCCTTCGAGCTCCATTGAATCTGCAAAGAATGCGCGAATATGCTTTGATAGAGAGCCAGTTTGCTGCTGTATGGTATCAGACATATGATCAAGATACTTCCTTACAGCTTCCCTGTCCAAATGGTTGAGTATTGGTCCTGCCGCTCCCGGTGCACCATTTATGACTGATGCGAACGAGCTGACCCTGACGAGAGCATATAGATAGTACTTACCATCAGGCACATTTATAGTAATTACTTCATCCTGGATCTTACCATCGAGATTAATAGCCTCATCCAGGTTACCGACAGGATCAGGAACCAGCTTAAGGGATATGAGGTCAAATGTGCGTCCCGGACAGGGTACGGTTACCCGGGGATCAAGGTTCTTAAATATTGTGAATCTTGATATTTCATATTCCAAGGGTCCCTGAAGTACCGTGGCATCAAGGAGTATGACGCTGGCTCTCTCCTCTCGTTTGAGTGTTTCAGTACCAAAGGGCCATCCTGATCCGACAATCAGGTCGCAAGTCATGTTCAGTCGCCTGGCCTCATCAAAGGTAATTTGCAGCATATCAATCCATTCTTTGCTTAGCCATGCCAGGGAAGGTTTCCGAAGGTCATCACCTTCTTGCCGTGAAGGGAACTCAATGGGATTGATTTCAACACCTCCTATCCCGGCTTCGTTTAAAAGGCGTAATTCACGTACCAGTTCATCAGCTTCAATCTTGTTACCGTTCCACCACCATCTGACAAATGGATGGTATTTTGTATGCGGGTCTTTAAATAACTGGTATAAATTTATTTCCTGGTTCTTTCTTTCCGGAAAAATATTACTGGCAAGTGAGGGCATGCTATTAAATATGAAACCACCACCCGTAAAAAGCATTGAATGAAATATAAATTCTCTTCTTTTCATTTATTCTGATCAATATATTTCGGCAAGTTTACCTTCTACCTTAAGTTTTTACTACCGGGACAAGTGTATCATGTACCTGTCCAGCCTTCATTCATCATTTTAAGGGCATCAGTTTCTCGCAGGCAAACCTGTAAATTCTTAATCCTTTATAATAATATCAGATGATCTGTGAGAATAAACTGTATCTTTCTCTTTACCAGGCTCTTTCACTTCAAGAGATATGAAGCTGGCATTGTGCACATCATCGAGTACAATGGCTGTCCTATAATCTTCTTCTTTACACCTGATAGTAACATTTTCGAATTCAATATTTTCTGCGTGTCTGATGTAGAAACCCCAGGCAGGAAGCTCCTTGAACATTGAAAATTCAGGATACCTGTCTGGTAGCTCAGGTACTTTATCCAGCTCATCCAGGCCAACCTTTGCATAATTTGGATCTCCTCCCCCCGGCATTACTATTTCAACATTCTTCAGTTTTACATTAGTAATCGATACATCAGGCATGCCTACAATGGAAGAAGGTGATATGTTCCTTGGATTGTCTTCGACGGGACCTTCATAATTATACCCTGCATCAGCTTTTGTGGCAGGTACTTCGGCATACAGGTTGGAGATACTTATATTGTTCATTCTTCCTTTTAGTCCTTCCTGGCGTTCACCGATCCTCAGGAAAATAACATTACCCGTATTTATTGAGCGCAGGCTGTCAACAATAATATCTTCAACAAAACCACCATCTACTGCTGCGAAGGTTATTGCGGAACGGTATGTATCATAAACGGTGTTGTTTATTATTTTTACATTCCTGAAGCCACCCCTTGATACCGTACCGAATTTTATCCCGTTTGCACTTGTGCGTACTGTATTGTTATAAACATATATATTCTGGCAAACAAAATCAGCACTGTGCGATTTGAGGCAGATACCATCGTCGGCAGCGTCAATATAGCAATTCCTAACAATTACACTGTCACAATCGACAATATCTACACCGTCGTTATTCCAGTAAGATTTACTGTCAACCAACAGGTCTTCTACTATAAGATTCATGCACTGGTCATATTGCTGATTCCAGCTGGCCGGGTCTTTCAGCATTATACCCTGTATATGAACATTCCTGCAACCCTTGAAATATATATTTTGTGGACGTATACCCTCCCTGGGCCTGTCGTAAAGTAATCCGCTGGGATCCTTGATGATGCCTTTATGTACCATTGAAAGTATATTATTCGCCACCAGGTACCCCCGGCCGTCGATAACTCCTTTACCTGTTATCCCAATATTTTCCTGGTCATGGGCAAAAATAAGAGCCATCCACGATCCTATCCGTTCATAATCAAATGGATTATCTGACCCGACAAGGATAGCGCCTTCTTCAAGGTGTAATGTTACATTCGATTTAAGGTGGATGGTCCCGGTAAGATATCGCCCAACAAAGAACATAAGTCGTCCACCTCCATTTTCATGTATATAATCAATAGCTTTTTGAATGGAAGTGGTATTCAGTGTTGTACCATTTGATTCTATACCGAAAAGAGAGGCCTTGTAATCCTGTGATTGAAGGCTGAGTGGGGTGATAATCAACAGCAGCAAAAAAAACCTGGTAAGTTTCATGATAAGGGTTTTTAGGGTTTGGCTCCCTAAATTAGTAAATATTTTTAAAGCCCTGATCTCTTACCCGGATATAAAGTAATGCTACACCACCAGAAGGAAATTAAAGAAACTGCAGGACCAGGGGGATATTATCTGGCCATCGTTTTAATATCTTCGTCCATTTCGTGAAGTTTTTCCAGTATTTGCTTGTTTGTCTGGCTGCATTTAAGATTCATCATTATAATTTTTACCGAGACAAGCAGCACGCCTGCCTCAAGCAGGAGGGCATTGGTAAAACCTTTTGTGAAAAGGGCAGCAGCAAAAAGGATGAAGGTAACTGCTATAACAACAATATCCGCAATGGAAAAGTTCTTTTTCATTATATTCCGCTATTATTTTAGTTTATAGGCCTTTCTTATTTCCAGCTGTATTTTGCTGTCCCACAGTCTCTCCAGTATAATATCCACTTTTTGCCTGTAACTTTCAGCCAGTTTCTCCTGGCCGGTTAATTCATATAGTTTTATCAGTTCATTCAGGGATGGAATATGAAGGTCGTTCACCTGGAGGGATATTTTCAGCTGCTTGATTGCTTCTTCATAGAACCCGGTGGCTTTGAGCTTCATGGCCTGCGAGTAGTGCTTCTCAAGGCTTTCGACATCAGAATCGATCCTTACGTTGAGCATATTCTCCGATTTCATTGTAACAATGGAGCAGGGTAATTCCCTTACCACTTTTTCAGTTACACTTCCCAGGAATAAACGCTGCAGAGCCGATTTGCCGGTAGCCCCTATGAATAAAAGATCTGTTTTTTTAGTCCTGGCATATTCAACTATTGCATCCGAAGGCTTACCCTTGATGCTCTCAATGGTATGCTTGATCCCTGCCAGGTTGAAAGTCCTGAGGAAAGATTCAAACTGCTGCTTGTTCTCCTGTTCAAGACGTTCATTTTCCTTATCATAATCTATCCTGAGCCTGTTTGAAAAATTTTCCTGCATGGGCTCAAAGACATTGATGATGAAAAGTTCAGATGAAAAAGTACGTGCTATTTTTGTGGCATTATTAAGGGCCCTGGCCGAAGCATCTGAGAAATCAACAGGGCAAAGTATGTTTTTCGGAATATCCTTTGCACCCTCCTTGATCAGCCATACCGGTTTTTGGGATTTGCGAATGAGTTTTTCCGCAACTATGCTGATGCTGTAATTGCCTTTTTCAGCAGGACAACCGTCACAGGCAAGTATGAGGTTAACATCATTATCCTGGGAAACGCTTATGATTCTATCAAACACATTCCCGAACCTGATAAGCTTACGGTAAGTGACACCTTTCTTTTTGAATTTAGCTCCTATGGTATCCAGCTCTTTTTCAACGAATTCTGAAAGTATCGATTTTACTGATCCTGCCTCAGCTTCAGGTGGCAGGATATACAGGAGTAGTACTTCGGAATTGAAATGTGAGGCAATATTACCGGCAACTTTTATCTGCTTGTTGTAATCGGCATTGAAATCCAGTGGTACTAATATCTTTTCAAGTAATTTCATGATCTTGTAATCGTTTTATGCTTTTGAAATTAAACTATTTTTCCATTTCACCCAAATATTCAATAATCGCTTTTTCCCTGTAAGTGAATATTTCCATTAGTCTCTTTTTAATGAAAAGGTAATGAATAATCCTGCCTGCTATACCTAGAGGTATACTGTATGATACCCTGTCATACATTTCAACACCATTTTCGGTCTCCATGAAATGATGCTCATGGTGCCATATTTTATACGGACCAGATCTTTGTTCATCTATAAAATATGAACCTTTCTTAACCCTTGTAATTTCCGTTACCCAGCTCGATTTAATAAAAGGAAGGATCCCAATCCTGTAACTGATTATCTGGCCTTCATACATCGGTCCCGGTCTCACTGATGTGATTCTGAAACCCATGAAAGAAGGAGTAATACGTGAAAGATTGGCAGGATTGCTGAAGAATTCCCATGCTTCATCAATCCCGGTTTCAAGAGTCTGCCAGGCTTCAAGGGTATAAATACCCGGGTGGTGGTTGATATATATCTTTGCTCCCTTCATATATATTTAACAGCAAATACGTCAGAAAGTTTCTGGGTCCGTATTTTCTGAGGGAGCTTTTGTGCAGATCAGGGCGGGAACAATATTTATTCCTGGTTTCTATCCCTTTTAATCCTGACCGTATTATTCCTGATTGAGTCGACTTTTATTTTAAGCTCTTCAATATCAATGTTTTCTATTTCCATGATAGCTTCCTGGATATCCCTGTTGATTTCTTCCATATCAAAATCTTCCATTTCGGCCATGGCTTCTTCAATCTCCATTTCTAATTCCCGGATATCAATATTTTCTATATCCCTCATGGCTTCTTCGATATCCCATTTGATTTCTTCCATATCAAAATCTTCCATTTCGGCCATGGCTTCTTCGATATCCCATTTGATTTCTTCCATATCAAAATCTTCCATTTCGGCCATGGCTTCTTCAATCTCCATTTCTAATTCCCGGATATCAATATTCTCTATGCCCCTCATGGCTTCTTTGATATCCCTGTTGATTTCTTCCATATCAAAATCTTCCATTTCGGCAATGGCTTCTTCAATATCCCTCTCTATTTCCTTCATATCAATATTTTCTATGCCCCTCATGGCTTCTTCGATATCCCTTTCAATTTCTTCCATGTCCAGATCCTCAAGTTCTTTCATGGCTTTTTCGTAATCCGCCATCGTATCATCGATGAGGTCCTGGTATAAAGGGTAGTCTTCCTGAGGAATTATCTCCCCGTCTATAATAAGTTCAATCAGCTGCCCTTCATTGATGCGCATATTTACTTCCTTTTCTTTATTGTCAGCAGGATCAGTCCATGTGGTTATTACTGTGTGAGATTGTTGTTTCCTTACGGTATCCTGGGTCATGTCTGATGATCCGGGATATTCGATGATGGATTTACCATCGGAGGGGGTGCTGACGGCAAAGTCGTTCACTGCGATGTGCTGGGTTAAGCTGTCTGTTTTAATGCCGGATCCCGTAAGGGCTATCAGTGCTGAAATCATAACGGCAACAGATGACAATGCAATCAACTTCTCTTTTGTAATATTATTCTTTCTTTTCATGGCTGTGATTCTTTTTATTCTGTTTATAAGATGGTTATTATTTCTTTTTATAGCTACGGCCGGTGAAGGAGGAGATAATGATATTTCCTGCATGTTTGCCAGGGCTTTTGCATAAACCACTGATTTGGTACCTGCTTCCAGGGCAATGTCATCACAACAATTTTCCCTTTCCCTTCTCATTATTTTTGAAAGCCACCATATTGCCGGGTTATAAAACATTATTATCTCGACAAGTGATTGAATAATGTTTACCAGGTAGTCATTTCTTTTTATATGTGCCAGCTCATGAGCAATAATCGCTTCAAGCTGGTCAGCAGGTATACCTGACAGTAAGGATGCAGGGAGTATAAGTACAGGCCTGAGCCACCCTGTGACCATTGGCACTTTTACCTTTAATGATTTTACTGTCCTTATCTTTTTCTGAAGATTAATCTTTCCTGCAATTTTTCCTATCCTGGCTGCCCATATTGCAGGTAGGTCAGTTGTGCTCCGTTTACTGAATCTGCTGGCATAGATATACCCGCCTGTAAATTTTGCTCCATGGATAACTACCCCTATAAGCCATAACAATACTATCCATTCAGAGTGATCAATAGACAGTCTTTCTGCACCTGCGCTTAACTCCCTTATCATAGTCCTTACAGTGAAACCCTCACTTAATCTACCCGGATGAAGATACTCACTGGTCTGCTGAACTTCTCCTGCACCTCTTATCAGCGTATTATCTCCATATGCCGGGTGAGAGCCCTTGCTGGTGCTGACAAATACTATTACTGTGCTTATGAAAATAGTTGCAAGTGCTAGAGCTGCAATAATATAGCGGGCATGAGCCGATTTCCTGGTAAAACTAAACAGTATGGCAGCCAGTACAGATACTATCGCTCCTATCCAGAGAGACTTCATAACAGTAATGCCGAATGCTATTATGCTATGCTCGCTTACTATTTTATTCAGTAGTTCCATTATTCTGCTCTTCCAGTTTTTGAATCAGCTCTTTAATTTCTTCAAGCTCACTTTTTGATGGTTTATGATTCCCCAGTGCTTTCATCACCAGCTTGTGTGCTGAGCCTGAGAATGTATTTTCAAGGAACCTGTCAAGTAGCTCGGTCTGTATTTCTTCTTTTTGAACAAGAGGGTGGTATATATGTACCCTTGATTTAACATCCCTGCCCAGAAGATTCTTATCGTGCATTATCTGCATCAGTTTCAATGTTGTGGTGTAACCGGTCTTCCTTTGTTCGTTCAGTTTGTCATTAACAAAACGTACGGTAGAAGGACCGAATTCCCATAAGACTTGCAGAATTTCAAGCTCTGATCTCGTCGGACGGTATTCAACTTTTTTACCCATAGTACGAATACTTTCGTAGACAAAGATATACGAAACTTTTCGTACTATCAAATTTATTTGGTTAACATTATGTTAAAGAGAGGTAATAGGGGATTTCTTAAAGCCCTGAAGTTAAATTTTAAAAAGCATGATCAGTTAGGGAAAATTACTTTCTATAACAACCTGTTCTTCATTTTCTGCCGCTTGATCTGGTGTTATAAAGAGGCCAATTTCTGTAATCATCGCATTATCCCTGGATTTTAGTATAGTAAGCCTGATCCTGTCACTACTGGTGACAGGAAACTGGAGGAGTTTCTTATAGCCTACAGTGGTTGAAGATGCCAGTTCAACCCAATCATCATTTAAATAGCTTTCAAGCTTGAATTCCTCTATTCTTTGACCTTTTGCTATATTTTCCTGGATCATGAAAAGATTAAAATCTTTAATAAAAGGAAATTTGTATTCTATTTCAGCGGGAAATTTTTCAACATATGTGTAAGTCCTCCCATCACCGTCAACACTTTTGCGTGCACCTTTGAATTTGGTGAAGGCTCTGAAAACAATATTCTCTTCAAAGGTCGTGTCGAGATATGCTTTTAGTTCTTTCAGGCGCCTGGCATCGTTTTCATTTATCAGGCCGCGTGTATCAGGTGGTATATTGAGAAGCAGGACGGCATTCCTGCCAACAGAATTTATATAAATATCAAATAATTTCTCCAGTGATTTGACTTTATCATTTTCTTCTTTGTGATAGAACCATCCCGGGCGTATTGATACATCAACCTCGGCGGGGTACCAGTATAGCTTGTTTGCCTTATTTATCAATTCTCTTGATCCGAGATCTTCAGATGTAGCTCTCAGGCCCAGTTTTTCATTTGTTGCCTTGCTCTCCTGTCCTCCTCCCGGTGCGAGTGCTGACACGCTCCATTCCGTTTCCCTGCCGTAGCCTGATTCCGTACCGACCCATCTGATGTCTTCTCCCATTATGGCTGTTACAGCCTGAGGCTGGTACCTTTCAATAAGGCTGTAATAGGCTTTCCAGTCATATACCTGTACTTTCCCGTTTGGGCCCTCACCGTTGGCTCCGTCAAACCATACTTCATCCACTTTACCATACCATGTTAGTAATTCTTTCAGTTGCTCCATGAAAAAACTATTATAGGCAGGAGAATTTCCATATGATTCTGCATTCCTGTCCCAAGGTGAAAGGTAGATGCCAAATTTTAGCCCAAAGTCATCACATGCTTCCTTTACTTCCTTAACAACATCACCTCTGCCTGATCTCCACGGACTGTATTTTACAGAATGATCAGTGGTTTTTGTGGGCCACAGGCAGAAACCATCATGGTGCTTGCAGGTGAGTATTATCATTTTTAAACCCGACTCGGAGATTATCCTTGCCCACTGCCGGGCATCAAATTCTGAGGGGTTGAATAATTCAGGTGACTCAGTACCGTCTCCCCATTCCAGGCCGGTAAAAGTATTAATGTTGAAATGTATGAACGCTGTCATTTCAAGTTGTTGCCAGGTAAGTTGCAGGCTGTCAGGAACTACCTTTGCAGCCATCTTAATTTTTTCTTCAAGGTTGAGATCGGCTGGAAAGACCACGGATTTCTCGTAATAAGGACCTTCTTCATGTACTGTCTTTTGAATACATGAGGCTAAACCTACCAGGCTGATCAGTATGATTGCTTTAATATGAAGTTGCATGATAATTGGTTTAGTTTTTGTTTTCACTGGCTTTGTCACCTGTTTATAAGGCTGTATACCTTTCCCTGGCTATTTATTACCCATAGCAATTGTGAGTTCCCGGATTGCCAGTAGGCTTCGTATCCATCAGGTTTAAGCTGGATACATGGTTCGTATACATCCTTTTCATAGCCATATTTATACAGTTCATCGGTATTTGATGTATAGGATCCTTTTTCAGCAGCATAGTTTCTCTGTGCATAATATAGTGTACGAAGATTCCATTTAAGATCTTCATCGGCTTTAACAACAAATTCAACAGAACCCTCCCCGGCCAGTATATCAGAAAATTGCAGGTATCCCCACCTTTCCGGATAGTGCATATTAACCAGTCCCTGTTGTGACCATACCCAGTTATATTCAGGGTATCTTCTTCCTGTTTCAGGATTTACAGCTTTTATATAGCTGCTGTTTTTTATCTCAGTTCGCCAGTTAACCCTCGAGAAATTTATCCTCCACTGAACACTATCCCGCGGGGTTTCTCCGAACTCGGTAAGTACATCCAAAGGTAAAGCCAGCTCAGCTACCCATTTATTGTCTGTATCAGAAGGATTATTTATTGTCCCATGTATGGTTACTGCAGTTTTCATACCCCTTATATCCCATGCATCAGCAACCCTGCCATTGTCACGGTATGGTTTGGTGAGCAGAAGATCCCAGATTGTATTATAAGCGTTCATCTCGAACTCCATGTATTCATAAGTATCACCATCAGGATCAATGAATATCTCAAAATCATTATCATAGAATATCACAGTATCCCGTTGTCTCAGTCTTGCCCATATATGTGGTTCGGTGAGCTCTGCAGCTATATACAGAAAGTTTTCGTCCCATAACATTTTAACCCTTGTTCTGTTTAGGGGTAAGGGTTTTAGTTCTCCCTCAATATCAACAAAATCTTTTGTCCATTCTGTGGAATTCCATGATTTCTCATCAATTTTGCCATCTATAGTAATATTTTCTCCCCTGTAGCAAATATAGTTTTCAGGATTGAAGTCGGTAGCTGGCAGCTTAATTTTCTCCACGTTTATACTGTACTCACTTGTACACTTTTTTTCATTCTGACAACAAGAATTAATGAACAAAACAACAATTATTGATGTAATTATGATAGTACCTGATGACAAGAGGGGTGTAGACTTTTCGGTCATGACTGACTATTAATTAATTAGACAATACTTCACTCTGCGGAATATATGCAATAATGTAATTTATCGTCTAATATAGTAAAATTAGCCTTATATTTGTTTAGAGCATATAACTGCCGGCTCATTCGAAAAGGAGAAAATTAAATAATTAAATAATAGAAAAACAATGAAAAGAGATGCAACAATATTTGACCTTATTGAAAAGGAAAGACAAAGGCAACTGAACGGTATTGAGCTTATTGCATCAGAAAATTTTGTTAGTCCCCAGGTATTGGAGGCGATGGGCTCTGTAATGACGAATAAATACGCCGAAGGATATCCTGGTAAGCGCTACTATGGCGGTTGTGAAATAGTTGATCAGTCAGAAGCAATTGCTATTGAACGTCTCAGCAAGCTCTATGATGCTGAGTTTGCCAATGTTCAGCCTCATGCAGGTGCTCAGGCTAATATGGCTGTATTTATGACAGTACTTAAGCCAGGTGATACATTTATGGGACTCGACCTGGCTCATGGTGGACACCTTACTCACGGCTCGCCTGTTAATGCGTCGGGTATTCTTTACAGGCCGGTAGCATATGGTGTGAGTGAAGATACCGGGATGATTGATTATGATAAGATGGAGGAGCTTGCTCATAAAGAGAAGCCTAAAATGATCGTTGGTGGAGCATCAGCATATTCAAGGGAATGGGATTATAAAAGGATAAGAAGTATCGCTGACAGTGTTGGTGCGATATTCATGGTTGATATGGCACATCCTGCCGGCCTGATAGCTGCGGGCTTACTTGAAAACCCTTTAAAATATGCTCATATTGTTACATCAACTACCCATAAAACGCTCAGGGGCCCGAGGGGAGGGGTTATTCTGATCGGTAAAGATTTTGATAATCCCTGGGGTATTACTACCAAAAAAGGTGAAGTAAGAAAAATGTCAGCCCTGATTAATTCAGCTGTTTTTCCGGGAACTCAGGGCGGACCACTTGAGCACGTAATTGCTTCTAAAGCTGTTGCTTTTGCAGAAGCAATGAATCCTGAATTTAAAGTATACCAGTCACAGGTTAAGAAAAATGCTGCAGTAATGGCTGAAGCATTCATGAATATGGGTTATAAAGTAATATCAGGTGGTACAGATAATCATTCCATGTTGATTGATCTGAGAACAAAATATCCTGAGATAACCGGAAAGCAGGTAGAAAATACACTTGTTAAAGCTCATATTACAGTAAATAAGAATATGGTGCCATTCGACTCACGATCACCTTTCCAGACATCCGGTTTACGTGTAGGCACAGCAGCCATAACCACGAGGGGGTTAAAAGAAGATTCCATGGGTGTTATCGTAGAGATGATGGATAAAGTCATTTCTAATATTGAGGATGAGTCTGTTATCACTGTTGTCGGTAAGCAGGTAAATGATATGATGAAACCATATCCCTTATTTGCCTGGTAAGATTATCGGGTAGTAAATTCAGGATGATGAACCGGTATGGACGAACAATGTGCCATCGGAAACTTCATGGGGGAGGTTCAAATATTTTCTTTTAAAACATTTTATATATATTTACGCATGTTATAACTCAGACTGTTAAATGAGCGAAAGGAAATTATTATTTATAGTGGATGATGATCCCTTCATCAACCAGCTGGTAATTAAAAGATTTAACTCAGAAGAATATCTCGTTGAGCCTTTTGAATACGGTGAGGAGTGTATTGAAGCTCTCACAAAGAATCCAGACCTGATCATTCTTGATTATTATTTTTTTAAATCAGGTATCAAGGTGTTAAACGGGATGGAGATTTATGATAAGATTAAGGAGATTAAACCTGATATTCCTGTTATAATGCTCTCAGGCCAGGACAGGGGAGATGTAGTTCTTGAAATGGCTAGAAAAGGAATAACCGATTACATCATAAAGGATAATTCGCTTATATCCAACCTTGAGAAGACTGTGGCTGATATTCTTGGGGAAGGCAATCATTAAGATATTTATGGAGTGGTATACTTATCTGGCAATTATAGCGGTAGGTTTTATTGCCGGTTTTATCAATACGATGGCTGGCAGCGGGTCACTCCTAACCTTACCATTACTCATGTTTCTCGGGTTGCCGGCAACCATAGCTAATGGTACAAACCGGGTGGCTATTTTTCTGCAGAACGTAGTAGCCGTAGGCAGCTTCAAGAAGCGAAAAGTTTTTGAGTTCAGAGAGGGGTTATGGCTTGTCATCCCCGCAACCGTTGGTTCATTGATTGGAGCAATGATAGCTGTCAATTTCAATGAACATATCCTGAGGATATTTATTGGAGGCTTACTTATCTTTATGTTCTTTTTTATACTTATAAAGCCGGAACGGTGGATCAGTGAGAAAGCAGGTAGAATAGACAGCAGCCCAAGGTTCTGGCGAATAGTAATATTCTTCCTAATAGGGGTTTATGGAGGCTTTATTCAGGCCGGTGTCGGATTCTTCCTGCTTGCCGGTCTTGTGCTGGGTGTGGGAGCGGATCTTATTAAGGCCAATGCTCTTAAGGTATTCATTATTCTTGTATATACGGCTTTTGCCCTTGTTGTCTTCTTCATTAACGGGCAGGTAAATCTACGTGTCGGGCTTATCCTGGCTGTGGGGAATATGCTGGGTGCGTGGATAGGCACACGCGTTGCTGTCAGCTGGGGGCCAAAATTTGTAAGGGTAATACTTTTAGTGGCTATTTTTGTTTCAGCATTAGAACTGTTCGGTATCCGGGACCTTCTTACCTCAGGATAAAGTGATATGTTATTGTACCCTTTTGTATTACAGGAGCATCCGGCTTGCGATCAAACTTGGCTGCCATTGCGGCATCGCGTGCAACCCTCAGGAAATATTCTTCTAAAGTGGTCGATCCTTTAACACCCGGAACAGCCTGCGTTACATTACCATTACGGTCAACGGTCACTTCCACAACGACAATGCCTTCGCTCTGTATATCATATGTTGGTTTTGGCAATGATCTGGCCTGGCGCCCGGCAAGGTCATATGATACACCTTCTGTACCGGTACCCGAGCCCTCACCATATTTATCAGCTCCCACAGCACCTGTTTCCACACCCTGGTTGCCTTCACCACCTGCCACTCCCTGGTTGGCATTTGTGTCGGTTCCTCTGGCATTGGTTCTTTCCAGTGCGTCCCTTGTCCGGTTCATGATTTCGGTTCTCCTTCTTTGCTCTTCTTCAATCTTCTTTCTTTCAGCTTCTTCAGCTTCTCTCTTCAGGCGTTCTGCTTTGAGCTCTTGCTGTCGTATCCTTTCAGCTTCCAGTGCTTCCTGCCTGCGCCTCTCTTCTTCGGGATCAGGTTGTTCAACTTTCTTTTCCACAACAGGTGCTTCTTCAAACTCCTGTGTCAACTGTGTTTCTTCAGCCTGGGTTTCCCTGGTGACGACAGCTGGTATTTCTTCAGGTGTCTCCTCGGCATAAGCTTCCTCCTGCTGACTGCTTTGTGCCGCACTTGAAGATGGTGCCGGCTCAATTAAGCCTGAACCTGTATCGTCTGTGCCAAAATTTACGAGGATGCCTTCTTCCTCGGGTGGTGGCTCAGGTGGTTGAAAGCCGGTTACAATAAGGATAACGGCCAGTATTATATGAAATATTACTGTCCCGATTATGCCTTTCGTCTTTTCAGAAGGAAAGTCATACAGGTCGTTATTTAGGGCTCGTCGCAAGAATCAGTTTATATTGATTATTTTTAGCTATGTTCATTACTTTAACCACGTGTTCAATGGGTACGGTCTTGTCAGCATGCAGTGAGACATACATCTCTTCACTTTGCCCGATCTTCTGTCTCAGTGTAGCTTCAAGATCCTCAAAAGCCACATGCTGGTTTTCTATGTAATATTGCAGGTCTCTGGTTATGGAAATGGTTGTCAGTGGTTTTGCTGAAGTCTGGCTGCTCCCCTGCGGCAGCAGCAATTTCAATGCTGTAGGATGTATCAGGGTTGAAGTTATCATAAAAAATATCAAAAGGAGGAAAACAATATCAGACATTCCTGCCATACTGAACTGCACATTTATTTTATTTCTTGAAGTAATAGCCATGATTTATCAATTAAGCCGGTTCATTCAGTATATCCATAAATTCTGTTGAGGTGGCTTCAAGCCTGAAGATCACTTTCTCAACCTTTGATACCAGTATATTATAGGCAAAATATGCCAGAATTCCAACTATCAGGCCTGCCACTGTTGTTACCATAGCTGTATAAATGCCGTTACTCAGCAGGGATACATCAATATTATTGCCTGCGTTCGACATATCATAGAACGCTTTAATCATACCAATAACCGTACCAAGAAAACCTATCATTGGTGCGGCTCCGGCAACTGTTGCCAGGGTAGGTAATCCCTTTTCAAGTTTGTATACTTCCAGTTTGCCGATATTTTCTATGGCAGTATTTACATCATTCAGAGGCCGGCCTATGCGGGTAATCCCTTTTTCAACCATGCGGGATGCCGGGGACTTGCTCGATTTACACAGGGCAACTGCTGCATCTATTTTACTGTCATATATATAATCCTTTATCCTGTTCATGAAGTTCATATCTTCGTGACCTGCCCTGGTAATAACGTAAAACCTTTCAACGAATATATATATTGCTATCAATGAAAGTAAGATAATGGGCACCATAACCCATCCACCCTTTAATACCAGTTCACCAAAAGAAAGTGTTACCTGTTCTGATTCTTCCAGTAACAGTTCCGATTCCTGCATTGCAATGTTTAATAGTGTCATTTAAGTATTAATATTTATTGGTTTTATAAATCATATGTTTGTGATGTAAATTACGTGTCTTTTACAATTTTGATTCATAGCACAACTGCATATTTAACTGCCAAGTTATTCACATCTCTCTTCCGGTATAATTTCTTAAACCTGACGAAGATATAAAAAAAACGAGATATAATGTTTTGTATTATATCCCGTTCCTTTATTTTTTGTTAACAGTTATCAATGAGTTACCCATATCTGGGCCTGTAACCAGTAAGCACCCGCTCCGGCCAGATATCCTATAATGGCCAGCCAGCTTATTTTCTTCATATACCAGATGAAATCAATTCGTTCCAGGCCCATGGCTGCTACTCCTGCTGCTGAGCCTATTATAAGCATACTACCGCCGGTACCTGCACAGTAAGCAAGGAATTCCCAGAAAAGGCCATCCTGCACAAAGTTGCTCAGGTACTCCGGGTTTGCTGCCAGTTCAAGCATTTCGGGACTTGCGATAGGATACATGCCCATTGCACCTGCAACAAGAGGAACATTATCAACTATAGACGATAGAGCCCCAATGGCTAGGTTAATGGAATAAATACTACCAAGTTTTTCATCTAGCCAGCCTGATAATACTGCAAGCTGTCCCGCCGATTGCAGAGATGCAACAGCCAGTAATATTCCAAGGAAGAAGAAGATGGTTGGAGTATCTACCTTTTTAATAATGTGAAAGATGTATAACTTTCTCTTGGCTTCTTCCTCACGGTTCCTGTGCATAACTTCTGTTACAAGCCAGATAACACCCAATCCGAAAAGCATGCCTACATATGGAGGCAGGTGGGTAATACTTTTAAATATCGGGACATTAATAAGACAGGCAAGACCAAGAAAGAGAATAAATACTCTCTGCCTTGAAGTGGTATAGTTATTGCTTGATTCATCAACTTCAGGCCTTGTAACATTTCCTTTTAAAATAAAACTCAGTATAAGAAGAGGAATAGTCATGCTAACAAGGCTTGGGATAATAACCCTTGTCATTATTGCTACTGTTGTTACCTGGCCTCCAATCCATAGCATTATAGTAGTTACATCCCCAATAGGAGACCATGCCCCACCTGCGTTTGCCGCTACAACAATAATACTGGCGAAAAACCACCTGGTACCTTTATCTGAAATAAGTTTTCGTAGCAGTGCTACCATCACTATCGTGGTGGTAAGGTTATCAAGTGCAGCCGACATGAAAAAAGTAAGAAAACCAAGGATCCATAGTAGTTTTACCTTTGATGTGGTTTTGATCTTATCGGTTATTACTTTGAAACCCTGGTGCTGGTCAACAGTTTCTACAATGGTCATGGCACCGAAGAGAAAGAATAATATTTCTGCAATTTCTATCAGATGGTGACCCAGCTCGTGCTTAACGAAATGAACGGGTTCATGTGCCAGTTCAACCGTTTCCCTGTAAGGAGAAGTGGCGAACTCAAGGTCGTTCATACTTGGTTTGATATTTTGGACAAAGCTTTCTGCCATTGATTTTATCTCTTCCCATGAAGGAGACAGATTAAGTGACAGGATCTGCTCACTGAATAGTGCATAAAGCGCCCATAATATTGATCCTGTAAGTAAAGCACTGGCAGCTTTTTCAACTTTAATAGGATGCTCAAGTGCTATAGCTGTATAGCCCGTGATGAAAATAACAACCATCAGAAGAAACATAACTATTGTATTTAAGTTAAGGCATTAAAAAGATGATAGATGAAATAAAGGGACAAAAATAATTTTATTTTTCTATTCTTCAATAATCTCAGGATCTTCTTCGCGTTTCATATCGCTTTTTTTCTGTCTGAAGAGATCACATAACCTATCAAAACTATGTCTGAAAAAAAGTCCAAAACCCTGCGTGTAGGGAGCGGTTTCATATACAAGGTTATCATTCGACCTGTTGAAAACCTTGAACCTTATTTTCTCTGTTATTTTGACTTCTACATCGAAATCACCTGTTATTTCATTGGTGGACGTACCGGCCTGTGATTCTCCTGCTTCGCCTCCAACATCGAAATTGCCATTTATGATAACTCTGTCATTCAGCAATTGTGTTGAAAGGGCTACTTCCACTTCCTGGTTGCTTATTTCGTTTCCCGGCCTGTAGGTAAAGCCAATATCAAAATCATTGCTTATTTGTGAGAGCCAGTTGCTGAGCTGGTTTGATAACATCTCGGTAGTTGTTACTCCCATGGCTGATGTGCCTGCATTTGTAGTGTTCAGAGATACACCTGAGATAGCCGGGTCAGGGTAAAAACTGTTCATTACCAGCAAATACAGAAATTGCCTGCTCATCTCTTCCTCTGAATCGATGGCAGCCCTGAGATCGGTCCGCATCGATTCATCCGCAGTTGGCAGGTAAATGTCAAATCCTATTATAGGATTGAGCAGCTGTCCACTCATGTTGAGATGGCATTCAACCGGGATACGTGCAGCATAAGCCTCGTCCTGGAAAAGATCATCCAGAGAGGCCTTAAGTTTGTAAATGGCTTTTACATCAACATTCGCATTACTAATATCACCGTTCCATGAAATTGTTCCTCCTTCTTCTACTATGAACCTCTTGTTGAATATATTACCCAGAGTTAACTGGTACTCACCGTCCTCTATGATATAGTCACCAAAAATTGTAAAGTCTCCTTTATCATCGATTGCCATATTAAGAGTACCGGAACCACGTGCTTTCATTACATCACCCAGTTTTGAATCAAAGACTATCTGAACCTCAGCATCAGGTGTTACTTCCAGCTCAAAATTGAGTGAAAGTGAATTTGCATCAGCATGGTTCATCACAGGCATGTTGACAGGCAGGCTTCTGTCTGTTTCGCCACCTTCTTCACGGAAACTGATAAATGTATAATCATTGATGACATCATCTGCACCAAGAGGTATGAACATTCTGGTGTTTCTTTCAGTCTGTGCCGAAATATTAAAATCCAGATTATTTGTCGGTCCACCTATGGTTATCACCCCGGAAGCATATGCAGTACCGTAAAACAGATTATTGTCTTCTTGCCTTGTATCGAAAACCATAATATTGTCTGCATCAATGCGAAGATCTACAAACCATTCCTTGAAATTATTATGAGATACGTAGCCGTCAATTACAGCATTATTATCCCTGTTGTCACTAAGCAGTATGTTTCTGAATAGTAGCCTATTATCCTTAAAGCGGATACTGTCTGAAAATCTGAAGTTTGATCGCAGGTAATCAACCGTCATTGAAGCCTGATCGGCCATAACACTGCCCTGCAATGAAATATCACCCTTTTCACTTAAGATTCTGACACTACCCGATCCAAGGCCTTGCACATCAGAAGCAAAGGACTTAAGGAATAAATTAAGTATGTCAAGTGGCATTTCATTTACTTCAGCAAGAAGATCAAGGTCTCTTCCTTCAGGATCATAATCACCATCAATCGTGAATGTATTTTTTCCGTCTTTATCATTTCTGAGGCTTATACCTGCAAGCTTTTCAGTATTATTCCACTCGGATAGGATCCTGACCTCACCATGTTCCTGGTCATTAAGTTTAAAATCCTGTATAATTATATCAGTTTCAAACATCAGGTTATTAAAAACATCTGTCAGAAGTATCTTCCCGTTAAGTAATCCCTCGAGCAGTAACTCTATTTGCTTTGTATCGTCCTGTTCATTAGATCTTTCAAGTTTGTTAAGACCTGCAAGATTTAAACCATTAAAGCTGATATTTATGCTATCGCCCGGATCTTCAGACATTTTACCGTCAACTAAAAAGAACTCCTCGCTCCGGCTTACCATGAACCTGTTGATTCTTATAGCCGTAGTATCAATAATAAGCCTGCTTCTGTTAACCTGCCAGGTTTTACCGTTTATTATAATTTCTGCAGGTAATATGTCAAGGTCGAGTCTTGTATTTACACTATCAGGTCTTGAGAATGCGCCGTAGGTTGCCAGTGCTCCTTTGTTCTCAAGATTACCCGTATTATCCCAGTCTATATCTATATTAAATGTGTCAATGCTTGTTTCTGTGTTGATTGCAAGATCTTCAATATTCAGCCTGTTAAACAGATTCACTTTCTCACTTTGAATATCAAATAACATAGTGGTGTCTGCAATTATGCAGTCAATCTCAGGTTTTAAAAGGCTGTTTCGTTTATAAACAGCATACTCTCCGGCAGCAAAAAGGCTTATAGTATTGCCCGGATTGATTCCTCCTTTAATAGTAAAACCAGGTGAGAGCATAAACCCTGTGTTAAAAAATTCGTTTATACGATCAGTATTTTTGAAATTTATTTCATATCCGAAATCATTATTTCCTGAAAATTTTCCATCCTGGTTGTTTATGAGGGAAGGGAAAAGTGATGCTCCTGCGGTTTTAAGGTCAGATACAATAGTTGTAAGGTCATACTTACCTCTAATATCTGCATCAATATAGTCTGTCCGGAAATCTATGCCCATTGTGGAACTGTCTACATTAAAAGCACTTATGCTGCAGTCGAACAGGTCAAATACATTTCCGTTTCTCTTAAGTTTTGAGTTCAACAGTCGTATGTCTCCACAAATATTATCAATATTATTCCCGGTAAAATTTGCTGTAAGTAACATAGAGAGATTTGAAAGGCTGTCGGAGCGATCAATATTCAACTTATAAAGATCAGCTTCAAGGAGATTAAGGCTGAAATCCACTTCCGGCAATTCACCTGTGAAATCGAATCTGCCAAGTAAATCCATGTTAAGATCTTCGGTATTTGAACTTACCTTTCCATCCCATATTTTGTCAGTTACCAGTCCGCTTATCTCAATGTCCCGGTAGATATAGTCATTAAATCTGAGACGATGGATTGTAGCCTCAACATCAGCCCTGAAGTTTTTAAATGATTTTGAAGTACCTTCCACATCCAGGGAAGCTGACAAAGGTCCAAACATATCTTCGCGATCCAGTATCTTTCCCATTCTTACCTCCTGTGCCCGTAATGTCCCTTTATAGAAGAATGTATCGGATGTGTCTGGCCTGAACAAAATATCAGTGGATATCGATCCGAGCTCAGTATTTATTGTTCCGTATGTAACAAAATCCCTTGTGAAACCAGTGAAATTACCAGTGAAAGATATTGCTCCCAGCCTCCTGAACTCATCTCCAGGATCCAGTTTACCCACACCCGGAACTTCCAGATTTGCTATTTCATGTGATGTTGTTGTCAGGTTTCCCACACGGATAAACATGAAGGTATTATCCAGATCAGGCAGGCCGGACAGATCAAAATCGCATACAAGCATCGTACTGTCTGAACTTGATAATACAATGTCTCTTCCATTTATTTCCTCGACTGTGCCGTTTATATTTCCCGATAGCATAATCTCATTACCAATCCCTTCCAGAGGATTGGCAAAATAGGCCAGGTCTGAGAAGGAGATTATTGAACTGTTAAGTGTTAAATGCAGATTAGCATCGCGTGTAAATTTAAAGTCACCTCCATTTTTAATTACATCTATACCTATTATTTCTGAATTGATGAAACTGTCTGTAGTTCTGATGGTGGGGTCGAGTAACCGGTATTTACCATCATCGATCTGTACTTCGGCAAATAACTTTGTTACCTTAAAATCTTTTCCTGAAGCGAATGAGAGTTCCGAGATTTTAAACCCTGCATCAGGGCCATACTTTTCTAAATTATCAATGGTAAGATTTATACCTGAGAGAGAAATATTATGCACATCGAATGTTTCAAGTGTGTCAGGCCGGTTGCCTGACCTATAGCTTAACCTGCCATTATCTAAGCTTATCTGCCTGATAAGCAGGTCAATATCCTTTTTAGTAGTATCTTTTTTTGCCAAAAGTTGCATTAGATGTGTCACGTTTATAACCTTATTTGTGTCAGGTTGCAACCTTATCACCGGCCTGTTAATTCCAACCCTTCCGAGGCTTATTAACCTTTCTTTTGGTCTTATTTTTCTTATTACTGCTTTGATTTTTGGTGAATACAGCATTGTGTCAACTGTATTATCCTTAATAAGAAGATTGGTTACTTCAATCTGGTTAAAGAAGGTAAATCTCACTTTTTCAGCAGAAAGCTCTATCTCATTATTTTTTGAAAACCTGGAAGAGAATTTATCGAATAGCCATGTTTGTACTGATGGGCTTTTCAAACTCAAAAAACAGACAGCAATAAAAATAATTATGACACCCAGTGTAAAAAGTGGTATTTTATATATTTTCTTAATTTTGCCCATTATATTAAGCACATGCACAAAAGACGTTCCAAAAATAAGGTAAAAAACTGAATAAAAAAGATAAATGCCACTTACTATTCTGGCCATAGAATCTTCATGTGACGATACTTCTGCTGCAATTGTGGAAGATGGGTTTTTACTTTCAAATCTTATTGCGGGTCAGGAAGTGCACAGGTCATATGGAGGAGTAGTACCTGAGCTGGCATCAAGAGCTCATCAGGCAAACATAGTACCTGTTGTTGATCAGGCTATAAAAAGCTCTGGTATAAGTAAAAATGATATTGATGCCGTTGCCTTTACCAGGGGGCCGGGCTTACTGGGTTCACTTCTTGTAGGCACATCTTTTGCCAAGGGATTTGCCCTTGCCATAAATAAACCTCTTATTGAAGTCAACCATCTGCAGGCACATATATTTTCACACTGGCTAAGAGAGAAGGGAGAAGAGGGCAGGATACCCGGACTGCCCTTCCTTTGTCTGCTGGTGTCGGGCGGACATACACAGCTTATCGTAGCAGGAAAGGATATGAAGCTTGAAGAAATAGGATCGACAATTGACGATGCTGCCGGGGAGGCATTCGACAAGTGTGCAAAAGTAATGGGAATGCCTTATCCGGGTGGTCCTCTGATAGACAAGCTGGCTGCCGAAGGTAATCCTGACAGGTTTATTTTTACCAAGCCAGGGATAGAGGGTTTAAATTACAGTTTTAGTGGTCTGAAAACTAATTTCCTTTATTTTTTGCGTGATTCGCTTAAAGAAAATAAGGAATTTATTGAAGAGAATAAGAATGATCTGTGTGCTTCCCTCCAGAAGACCATAGTGGAAATCCTGATGGATAAACTGGTTAAGGCTGCTTCAAGCTCAGGAATAAGAGAAATTGGTATTGCCGGAGGTGTAGCTGCCAACAGCGGATTAAGAAAAGCCCTGGTTGTAAATGGTCAACAATATGGGTGGAATATTTATCTGCCGCAGATGAAATACACTACTGATAATGCTGCCATGATTGCAATAACCGCCTATTTTAAGTATCTTGAAAACGATTTCACCGGTCAGGATACGGTACCACTGGCAAGATTTAATATTTAAAAGATGGAAATTGATTCAAAAGAAAAATCGATTTTAGTAGTGGGCGCAGGCTCTATAGGAGGAATATCCGCTGCTTTTCTTAAAAATGCCGGTTATAATGTTGAAATTGTCTGCAAATATGAAGAGTACAGGGATATTATAATGAATAAGGGCATATCAGTCAGTGGTGTAAAGGGGCCTCTGAGCGAGAAGATGAATGCCCATATTACGATAAGAGACACTGGTAAGAAAAAAGATATAATACTTCTTGCTGTTAAGGCAACTGATATGGTTGAAGCGGCAGAAGATTTGAAATTTATCCTTAAACAAGATAGTCTGGTAGTGTCAATGCAAAACGGGATATGCGAGCCCGAGCTTGGCAAAATACTGGGGAATGATCATGTTATTGGATGTATAGTGGGCTGGGGGGCAACTATGGATAAACCGGGGGAACTGGTGATGACTTCCGGTGGTGATTTTGTGATCGGTTACATTGACAAACCTGAAGATGAAAGACTCTCTGAAATATCAGATATATTGAGTGTTATTCACCCTGTCAGGATAAGCGAAAACATGATGGGACACCTGTTTTCAAAATTAATTATCAATTCATGTATAACATCCCTCGGGGCAATTACCGGGTTATTGCTGGGAGAAATGATGTGCAGAAGGAAAGCAAGAAAATTGTTCATAGAAATAATACGTGAAGCTGTTGAACTGGCTCATTATCTGCAGGTGAAAATTGAAGATTACGGTAATAGGCTGAATTACTATGATTTTATTGATGATAGTAAAAGTTTCGCGGAACTGGGAAGGCATATCAAACTGAGGTTAATGGGATTGAAATATCGCAGGTTAAAATCATCATCACTGCAGTCACTGGAGAGAGGAAAACTTACCGAAATAGACTACCTGAATGGCTATTTATCATCTAACGGAAGGGAATATGGTGTGCCAACACCGGTTAATGAGATAATTGTAAGAATGATACATGAAATCGAGGACAGTAAAAGGGATATTTCACCTCTTAACCTGGATGATGAAGGATTTAAAAAATATTATAAATAAAGATTTCATATTAATTTACCGATAACTATATTAGCGATAAATACCGGGTTATGAACCAGCTAGTCATAGAACCAACAAAAAATTCGCCTGAAATAGTACTGAATCCTTCAGGAACCTTTAAATTCAAGGGGCGGTCAATTCATGAAAACACTCAGATTTTTTTTGAATCCGTTCTCAACTGGATAAGCGAATATGTAAATGATCCGGCTGATACAACCTTCGTAGATATACAGTTTGAATATTTTAACAGTGCTACTGCAAAATATTTGATCATTATGTTGCAAAGACTTAAAAATGTAAGACTTAAAGATAAGAAGTATTACATTAACTGGTTCTATGAAGAGGGGGATGAAGACATACTTGAACGGGGTGAGTACTTTGCATCAGTGCTCGACATGGATTTTAATTTTGTTGAGATATCCTGATCACCTGTAAGACAATATCCGGCTTTCTTCTCTTCCCCTGCCTTTAATAAGAATCTTATCCTCATTTATTTCCACGACTGCCCAGGAACTACTGTCGCTTGTTTCAACCATGCCCTTTAAAGTAACAAAGTGTATATTCCTGTATTTACTATATCCACCTGAATGATTATGACCGGAGAACCAGGCTATGACATTGTCATAATCTGATACTAAATTGAGGATTTCTTCCCTGTTATAAATATTATGAGTACCCTCCGGATCAATAGTATGATGAGAAAATATTAAAACATATTCGTTCATCTCACGGGCTTTAGTAAGTTCCGATTTAAACCATTCAATCTGTTTTTTGCCAATGGCACCATTCCATTCAAATGCATTGGGGCGCCCTTGCCTTTGTAGTTTTCCAAGTAATATTCCTGCTTTTAGTGTTGAAAGTAATGAGCCGGAATAAATACTTATGTCACAGCTGTTGAGGGCAATGAACCTGAAGCCGTTTGTGGAAAAACTGTAATATGATTCTTCACCTGTAAGGATACTGTTTACTTTTTTCTTATACTTGTTTCTTACGTAGTAATCATGATTACCCAGAAGGTGATAAACCTTTTTATCGCTTTCCTCAAGCAGGTCCATTATCGGTGTAAATGATCTGAAATCCTGCTCAATAATGTCACCCAGGTTAATGACAAAATCCACATTGACAGTATTAAAATCAAAAATTGCTTCACGGAGTTTATCCAGGGAATTACTAAAATATCGAGAGCCTTGGCTCTCACATTCACAATATTGAACATCAGCTATTAATCCGAATGATATGATTGCATTGCCAGGCTGTTTATTGTCTGGTATTTTCATGGGGCAGCTTACTGAGGTGAATATAAAACAGGTAAGGAAGAGTATAAAAATCCTCGTCATTTATGTCATTTTTGTTGACTACTTAAAGATAGGAATTATTTATTCTTATACTGCAGGATTACCTGTTTTACCCATAAAAATAATGCTGTTTGTGCTGGTTTCCCTTATCAGGTAAATAAAGGGTTTATCCAGCCTGACTGTCATTGGTCCGCTCGGTACAGATGTCAGTTCCATCATTACTACAGTGGCAGCAGCTGCCTCAGTACCCTCTTCATTGTTTTCAATAAAGGTCTGGTGCAAGACCTTACTTATAAAGAGATCTTGCTCTGAGATATTTGAGAAATCGGCTTCATATGGGACAAATGCTATTTCCATACCCATCGCACTCAGGATATCATTCAGTGTCACTTTGTATTCATAACTGAATTTAGGCATATACAGGTCGATATTGGTATCAAACAAATTATCAATCCAGTTATTCCAGTTGTCAGCAGTGATCATTGGGAGAATATCCGGACAGGTATATCCACCTTCAGGTAGAATTATATCCATTACATAATTACCCTGGCCGTATGGCAATTCGACAAGCATAAATTCAGGTTGTGGTGCTATTTTTACCGTTACCTCCTGGTTCATCATCGGTACATTTACCTCCTCACTGCTTTCAGTATAAAAGGGCATATCCCTGGTATTATCTTCATCGAATTCATACTTCCACTTCCCATTAAAATAAATAGCATTTATTAGCAGCATTGCTATATCCTGGGGAAGAGGTGGCTCTATCATTTCTTCAATCTTACCATGTGTATGGTCTTCAATCCACTGGTTGATAATATCTACTATATCCGGATTGCTGACAGAGAATTCGTGTGCTTCGGCATTGAAATAATCCATCAGATTTTCCATAAACGCCTGTTTCACCCTTAACTTCTCTTCAACCCATACAGAGTTTGCTATTTCCATAATTACCCGTTCATCAACCTCCATGAGTTTATCTGTCAGATCCTTGTATGAATTATTTATTTCGTCCAAACTGATATCATAATACCTGAGTGCTTTCATCATTGAATCGAGTGTCGCCCCGTTTGCCCCGTTCAGGGTCATTGAAAGTGCATATGAGATACTCAGTGGTGAAATCATAAGATTTTCGGCATCTTTTTCTGCCTGCATTACAAGCTTGAATATATCAAAACCAAATGTATTGTCGGACCTTACCAGTTCCCTCTGTGATTCTGTAAGTAATATGGGTACTGGTTCATCCGGCAGGTTGTCCGGGGTATTTTTCTCACATGAGCAGAAAGGTACTATCAGAAATGCTATAAGTAGTAAATTACGTATCATTCTGGCTTATTTTTTGGTTTGGTCTGTTTAACAGGTCGCAAAAAATATGCCATAGAGGCTTCTGTTTTTAAAAGAATTGGTCCTTACCTGGAAAGCCAAATTTACGTTTTGCCAGTTCTTCCGGATAGGTGAAGTATTTAGTTTCAGCTTCAGCACATATTTTGCCACTGCCATCAGCAAGATCACATTTAAGATATACATATCTTTCTTCAGTCTTCAGAATCCTGGCCCTCAGGCGTATAGTACCCCTGTTCATATAAACGGGTTTCAGGTAGCTTACTTTTAATTCAGAGGTTACACCTGCTGTACCGGTTTTTACTGTCACACACCATGCACCTACTTCGTCGAGCATCGTTGCAATAATCCCTCCGTGCAAAATATTGATATATCCCTGGTAATAATCTTGTGGCTCCCATAAGGCCGTAACATATTCATCAATTTCCTCAAATTCGAGCTTAAGTCCTATTGGATTTGTACTGCTGCAGCCGAAACATTTATTTAGTTGGGTATCATATGGGTTTTTAATTTTTCTTCTCATGAGTACAATTTATTTCTTGTATTTACTGTAATAATTATATAGATATAGCAGTGATACTGCGAGGAATAACAGCCCTATAAATATAAGGAAAAGAAAACCGGCGAGCGTGGGTTTCTCAAATCCCATGTCAACCATTTTAAGCCTGCCTATATAACCATTAATGGCCAGGATTATTATTAAAAGCGCAACAATAATACCTATGTAAAATCTTGTTTTGTCAAGGATCCGTGTCGATTTGTAAAGATCTGAATTAACGAAATTATTGTAGCGTTTTCTGGCATGGGCATAAGCTGTGCGGCGTGCCTGCTCTTTCTTATTCCTTTCCCATTCTTGAATAAGAGTACTATTCTCTATAGTTGCCGAACTCTTTCTCCTATGATAGGCAAGAAGGAACTGATATGCCTCTGTGGATTCTATAAAAAACTCAACTGCTGATGGGGACTTATTGAGATCGGGATGATACTTCTGCGCACACCTCCTGTATGCTTTCTTTATATCATCAATCCTGGCCCCCGGCTCCAGACCGAGTATTCTGTAATATCTAACTATTTGATTCAATATACTGTACTATGACGTAAAAATAGCTATTTGGTAAGTATTATCACAAAATGACAGAAACTTACTTTAAAAACAATAATATCTTTTCTTTGATAATTGATTTGATAAGTTTGCAGATTAGTCATTGTATTCAACTGACTTTTTATAATTTTGCAGATTAATTCATTATCTGCCAGAAATGGAGTGGACTAACATTTATCTTGCTTTTGGGTTGACCTTATTTGCCGGTCTTGCTACAGCAATCGGGGGAGGAATAGCCTTTTTTGCAAAGAGGACAAATACTACATTCCTGTCTTATTCACTTGGTTTTTCGGCTGGTGTAATGATATATATATCCTTTACCGAGATATTGGGTGAGGCAAACATTATTATTGGAAGACATTATTCTGAAGGTACTTCCGCATGGCTTACATTCCTGTTTTTCATTGCCGGAGTATTTCTTACTGCACTAATTGATAAAATGGTTCCAACAAGGGAAAATCCTCATGAAATGAGGAGCCTGGAACAAATGGATAATGGCCGGTCATGTAGCGGGAGAAGACTGTTGCGCGTTGGTTTATTTACAGCCATTGCCATAGCCATTCATAATTTCCCTGAGGGTATTGCAACATTTATGGCAGGTGTATCTGATATCACCGTCGGTATAAGTATCGCTATTGCCATTGCTATACATAATATACCCGAAGGTATAGCTGTCTCAGTACCGGTGTATTACGCAACAGGCTCAAGGAAGAAAGCATTCTGGTGGGCTGCCCTGTCTGGTTTATCGGAACCTGTGGGAGCGTTGTTTGGATATTTCATACTGTCATTATTCAACAGCCAGATAGTCCTGGGTTACGTGTTTGCCCTGGTAGCTGGCATAATGATATACATATCTTTTGATGAGCTACTCCCCGCAGCCCATATGTACGGGAAGCATCATACCACCATCTACGGACTGGTAAGTGGGATAATTGTTATTGGAATAAGTCTTATGCTCTTATGAAAATGGAGTATCTTAAAAAGAATATTCCCTACACTCCAATTATTACCCTATAAGAAATTTCATATCAGGAATTTTTAGTACAATACACTTTAACTTACTTACAGGAGCATATTCTAACTGACAGATGTCAGTTATTTCTTGTTTTTCTGTTAGTAATTTTCGCAGTTGATTTAATATAGAAAGGTATGCAAAAGATAAATAAACACCCCATCCTTGAAGTTCCTGAAAAACAAAAGCTCAGTTTCAAGTATAACGGAGAAACAGTAATAGCAGAAAAAGATTTCACAATTGCAGCTGCGCTACATCAGGCAGGTCACCCGGTACACAGTTACAGCCTTGAGAACAGGAAACGCAGCCTGGAGTGCGGTATAGGGAAATGTGGGGCATGCGAGATGCTGGTTGATGGAGTAATAAAGAGAATATGTATTACAAAGGTTAATGGTGTGAAGGAGGTAAAAAAGATACCCCGTGATTATAAACCCGATATTCTGAGAAAAGACAGGGATAAAGCTCTTAATATTTATAATACGGACGTTGTAATCATTGGAGCAGGCCCGGCAGGGCTGGCAGCCAGGGAGATATTGAATCAACATGAGGTAAGGAATATTGTGATTGATAATAATGACCAGATAGGCGGTCAGTTCTTGATGCAAACCCACCAGTTTTTCTTTTTTGAGAAAGAGAAAAAATTTGGCGGTATGAGGGGTTTCGACATTGCAAGGCACCTGGCTGGAGAGAAGCATGAGGGAATCTTTCTTAACTCTACTGTCTGGGATATACTAGAAGGGAAAAGACTAGCCGTAAAAAATATTAAATCAGAAGAGATATATTATGTTGATGCTGCCTATCTGATTATTGCCACAGGCGCTGTACCATTTATGCCTCCTTTTGAAAATGATGATGTCCCGGGAGTATACACTGCAGCCGTGGTACAAAAAATGATGAACCAGGAATTTACCCTGCTCGGTAAAAATATACTAACAGTAGGAGCTGGTAATATTGGTTATCTTACATCATACCAACTGGTGCAGGCAGGAGCCAGGGTTAAGGCAATCATCGAAGCAATGCCGGCTGAAGGCGGATTTCCGGTGCAGGCAAACAGGGTAAGGCGGCTGGGGATCCCGGTACTTACGTCAACAATCCTCGTGAAGGCACTACCCAATGATAATTATGACGGTATATTAGGTGCAGTAGTTGCCGATGCAGTGAATTTCGAGCCTGTACCAGGTACAGAAAGGATAATAGACGGAATTGACGCAATAAATATTTGTACCGGTCTGATACCGGATGATTCATTGCTAATCAAAGGAAGAGAGGTATTTGGAAGGAACTGCCATGGGGCAGGAGATGCTATAAGAATAGGCGAAGGTACAAGTGCGGTCCTGAGGGGTAAACAGGTGGCTTATGAAATTATTGAAGAATTGGGAATGAAATATGATTACAGGGATTATCTTAAAATTTCCAAAGAATATATTGACTCACAGCAAGAGCCGGTAAAAATTATTGATGGACCGTATATGCCATCCGTTGAAAGAATGAAGGAAAAACCCTTTGTGCTAATCGACTGCCTGTATGGCTTCGCCTGTAATCCATGTGCTTTCGCATGCCCTCATGGTGCAATAAGCAAATCATCAACCAGCACAGTACCTCAAATAGACTTTGATAAATGCATAGGCTGTATGCAATGTGTATATCAGTGCCCCGGGCTGGCAATATTCGGCTATAACCTTAAAAAAGACTGGTTGTTTCTTCCCCTGGAATATGAGGCAGAAGAGAACTCTGAAGTGTACCTGGTAGATAACAGTGGTAAGAAATTAGGTGAAGGAATAATCGAAAAAATACTCAGGAAATCCAATAAGACCAATGTTGCCAGGGTTAAAGCTTATGACATTCATGATGAAAAGCTTACAGATGTCAGGGGTTTTATAGTAAAAGATATGTATCCCGAGGATATAAGTTTTAAGGATACATCTGATAAATATACTGGAGATCAGTATATCTGTCACTGTGATGATGTAAAGCTGAATGATATACTTGATATAATAGGAGACAGGAAATTCATTTCAACAGATGAAATAAAACATACTACACGATTGGGAATGGGGGCCTGCAGGGGCAAAAGATGTATAAAAAGACTTAAAACGGTTCTGCCGAAATATGGTATATCGCTTGTTGGAGACGCTACGCCCCGTGGGCCAATGTCTAACCAGATAGGTCTGGGAGAAATGGCTCCCCGTACTGTTCATGAAAACATTATAACACACCTGGATGGTCAGAAGCGCAAAGTAATTAAAGCTGAATCGATTGTAGCCGGTGGCGGAATAGGAGGAAGTGCCCTGTTTCGTTACCTTTCAGAGGCCGGTTATAAACCTGTAATGATAAACTATGGACGAGGTGCTTCCTGGAGAAATATTGCAGGAGGCCGTCCAAATTTCAGTTTACCTGAACTATCTGATATTGCGAATAATAATTTGCAGATATTTAAAGAGTTGCAAGATATTCAGAATATTGATTTTCGTCCTATAAAATATGTGACCTTTGCTCATGATAACCAGATAATGAAGGACCTGGAAGCTTCTATTGCGTGGTCTGATGCAAGAATGATATCTCCCGGTGACTTCAGGAAGGAGGTATCTCCTAATTTTAATCCGGACCTGAAGAAATATATGGCTGCACTGGTAACGGATAATTGCTGGCAGGCAACACCAGGAAGGGTAATTGATCTGATCAGGAAGATAGGAATAGAGCATGGGGGACAGGTCATGGAAGACTGCGAAATGATTGACGTGAACAGGACAGGTAATGAATACAGGATCGTTGTACGTGATCATAATAATGAATATATAGAGTATCAAACAGGGATTTTTATAAATGCCCTGGGTCCGGAAGGGGCGAAGTTTGCTTCTCAGGTAGGTCTTGAAACAGGTATCTATGCCGTCAGGCACCAGGCTTTTATATCACGCCGTTTGCCAATGATAGGTGTGAACGGAAGTCCCCTATCAATGCTGATAGATCGCAGAAAGTATAAAGGTTTTACCGCAGTATATGGCCAGCAACTGGCTGAGACAGGTCAGATAATAGGATGTGCTTCACCTATGACTGAGCCAGAGGAGACAGGGAAGAACCTGAAAATAAACTCACAGGATTTTCTTGAGATTGTGACTGAAGTATTCGTTGACTGGCTCCCGTGCTTATCATCAGTCGGATTCCAGGCAGTTTGGGCAGGTTATTATGTAGAACCCAGGATGTTTGTTGATCCGGACAACGGTTTGTTTATTGGCTTGAGAGGACAGGGATTTATGCTGGGACAATATCTTGCCAAAATGTATGTTGACAGGCTTATGGGAAAATCAGTGCCTGAATATTTCGACAGGCTCCGTATTGAAGGTGATGGTTTGCTTGAAAAAGCGTTTAAATAAATTCCAGATCAGACAATACCTGCAAACCCCATAAAAGCCATTGCCAGGAGCCCTGCAACGATAAATGCAATGGGAACACCTTTCATCGGACCAGGTACTTCCGCCAGTTCGAGGTGTTCGCGCAGTCCCGAGAAGAGTATTAATGCCAGACCAAAACCCAGTGAATTGGCAATAGCAAATACAATACTTTCCATCAGGTTGAGATCCTGCTGACCTGCCATTATAGCCACTCCGAGTACCGCACAGTTAGTAGTGATCAGTGGAAGGAAAATACCCAGGGCCTGGTAGAGTGAAGGGCTGACTTTTTTCAGTATTATTTCTACCAGCTGGACAAGCGTTGCTATTACCAAAATGAATGTGATGGTCTGCATAAAACCAATACCAAAAGGGATAAGTATGTAGTTTTGGATGAGGTAAGTTACCAGCGTGGCTATCGTCATCACGAACAATACTGCCCCGGACATCCCGGTGGCGGTTTCAATTTTACCAGACACACCAATAAAAGGACAAATTCCAAGGAACTTGTTAAGGACAATATTATTAACGAATATGGCTGATATGATTATTATGATATATTCCATTTTATGCTCCTTTCTTGCTTAATTTGTTTATAATCACTATCAGGTAGCCAAGGGCAATAAAGGCACCGGGGGAAAGTATGAAGATAAGCATCCCGTCGCCTTCAATAAATTTCAGACCGAATATTGAACCTGAACCAAGTATTTCTCTAACCGCGCCCAGGAGGGTTAAGGCGAAGGTAAAACCAAGTCCCATGCCCAGGCCGTCTACGGCTGATGATAACAGGTTATTCTTGGATGCGAAAGCTTCAGCCCGTCCCAGTACCAGGCAGTTGACAACAATCAATGGAATAAAGAGGCCCAGGGCTTCAAAAAGATCCGGGAGATACGCCTGCATTGTCAGTTCCACAATAGTTACAAAAGAAGCTATAATAACTATGAAGGATGGTATCCTTACTTTGTCAGGTATAAAGTTCTTAATAAGTGATACTACTATATTAGCCATTAACAGGACAAATGTTGTTGCAAGGCCCATACCCATTCCGTTAATAGCAGTTGTGGTTACCCCGAGGGTAGGGCAGAGACCCAGGAAAAGTGCGAATACCGGGTTCTCTTTTATAAAGCCTTTGGTGAAATTTTTAAGCTGGTTCATTTTTATATCTGGCTGTTTTACTTGTTATCATTAATGCTTTTATATTCTTCATAAGCCCTTGCCAGGGCGTCACAGAATGCTCTTGAACTGATTGTTGAAGCAGTTATTGCATCCACATCACCTCCGTCCTTCTTAACCAATAGGCGGAAAGTTTCCGGGTTCTTGCCCTGGAACTGGACACTCCAGTCTGATTTCTTCCGGTCCATTTTATCGCCCAGCCCTGGTGTTTCCTCGTGCTCCAGAACGGCCACGTCATTTATTGTACCATCGGGAAGGAAACCAACCATCACTTTTATTTCTCCTGAGAACCCCAGGTTGGTAAATGTTTCAACAGCTGTGCCTACAATATCCCCGCCTTTCTTTCCAGGGTAGAAATAAAGAGTATCATTATCAACAGCGGCTTTGTAGACTTCGGATGTCGGATTATTGTCAAATTCTGGTATAACCTGTTTAATTGCGTTGTTCTTCTTTTCAAGTTTTGCCGCAGCAATTGGTTCTTTTGTAAGCTCGTATATACCACCCAGGGATGCTGAAGCAATTAATGTAATTGACAGCAGGGCAATAAGCATATTTTTCAGATTAGATTCTTTCTTAGCCATTTTTAACCTCCTCTCCAAACCTTGATGGTTTCAAATATATATTTATCAACGGAGTGAATGCATTCATTATAAGTATTGCAAACTGTACGCCTTCAGGGTAAGCCCCGAAGCGTCTTATGAGAACCGTAATAATGCCAATCCCAATGCCATATACTATCATCCCTTTCTTCGACATTGGCGAGGTTACATAATCTGTAGCCATGAAAATAGCTCCCAGTAATAAACCTCCTGTCATTAGATGATAAAGCGGATCTGCATTTGCTTCAGGGTTGGTTAGCCAGAGAGTACCTGTAAAAACCGTTACGGTTAACAGTATGCTTACAGGTATATGCCATGTGATTATTTTCCTAATCAGCATATAAACAAGGCCTAAGATAAGAGCAAAAGCAGCAATCTCGCCCAGTGAACCTCCAGTATTACCCCAGAACAATTGCTGATAATCGGGCATTGCCAGCCCGGGATCAGCCATAACTTTATCGATAGCTATCTTGTCATAGTTCTCATTCAGTATACTCAGGGGTGTTGCACCGGTAATTGCATCGGTATAGCTGGTTTTAAATCCTGAGGGAACAGGCCATGTGGTCATTTGTACGGGGAAGGAGAGAAAAAGGAACACTCTCCCGACCAGCGCCGGGTTAAAGGGGTTGTTGCCCAGGCCACCGAAAGTCATTTTACCAATACCGATTGCAACCAGCGCACCAAGGATTACAAGGCCAGGATGAAGGTTGGTTGGCAGACAAAAAGCCAGTAATAAACCCGTTACTATGGCAGAACCATCAGAAACAGCTGGTTTTTTCCTCAGAATAAATTTCTGAATAAGAAATTCAAAGATTATACAGGAGACGACTGAAACTGCCGTTACTATAATGGCCGCCCAGCCAAAAAACCATATTGTGGCCAGAAAGGCCGGGACAAGAGCTATTACCACTCCATACATGAGTTTTTTCGTTGATTCCCTGCTGTACTCATGTGGGGAGGGTGATACTGTCAATAGTTTGTTCATTATTCAAAGTATATTTCTAGAAGTGCTTATTTTTGTTTTCTTTCTCTGATGATCTTTCCCACGTTTGCTTTACCCAGCCTTATATAATCAAGTAAAGGTCGATTAGCAGGGCATGTAAAACTACATGAGCCACACTCCATGCAATCCATTATCTTTTCCTTCTCAGCCCTGTCAAAAAGTTCCTTTTCTGTTAGCGTCATTAACAGATAAGGTTCAAGTCCCATAGGACATATCGATATGCACTTGGTACACCTTATGCATGGCCCTGTTTCATTCCTGTGCGATTCTTCCTCACTGAAGATTATTATGCCCGAAGTTCCTTTTGTAACAGGTACTTCAAGTGAGCCCAGTGCTTTGCCCATCATAGGTCCGCCGTTAACAACCTTGGCAGTGTTATCCGGTAATCCTCCTGCATGCTCTATCAGTTTGCTCAGCGGCGTGCCTATGCGTGTAAGAAGATTTATAGGCTTATCCATATTCTTCCCGGATACAGTTATTACCCTTTCGACCAGTGGCTTATTTTTCTGGATCGCTTCATATACTGCATAAGCAGTCCCGACATTATGGACCACTGTTCCTACATCAACGGGTAGGCCTCCTGAAGGTACTTCCCTGTTAATAAGTGCCTTAATTAACTGTTTTTCAGCACCCTGAGGGTATTTAACCTTAAGGGTGTGGATGCTTATGCCCTCATATTTATCTGCAAGGCCTTCGAGCTTTTTTATTGCGTCTTTCTTGTTATTTTCAATACCTATTAATGCACTGCTTACACCAAGAGCCTTCATGAGTAGTGTTGTGCCAGTAAGCAACTCTTCTGTTTTTTCCAGCATGAGCCGATGGTCAGAAGTAAGATAGGGTTCACATTCAACACCGTTAATAATCAGGACATCACATTTTTTTCCCGGTGGTATGCTAAGTTTTACATGTGAGGGAAATGTTGCACCACCCATCCCAACAATTCCATATTCGGCACATTTCTTTATAATTTCCTCTCCTGTAAGACTTATTTCTTTTTTCAGAGTATTGCTTCTGTCAACAGAATCAAGCCATTCGTCGTCTTGAACATTTATTACAATGCTTGTTTGTTTATAACCCGAGGCATCAAGCATCTTATCAACCTTCAACACTTTGCCGGACACTGATGAATGAATATTAGCTGATACAAAACCCTTGCTTTGTGCAATTACCTGACCGGCTTTAACCTCGTCTCCTTTATCTACCACAGGTTCTGCAGGAGCACCCAGGTGCTGGCAAACCGGTATTATTACCTGTTCAGGCAGGGGCATTATTTCTATTGGAATTCCGGCGGATATCTTGTTCTCGGGTGGATGAACGCCTCCTTTTGGGAATGTCTTTAACACTTTATATAATTTAAGTTTAACTTCATCTTATTAAGCTTCTGCCTTTTCAGGCTCCTTTTTTTGTTCAGTTTTTCGCGGAGGGAAATTGATCTCCAGTATTGCGCCTGTTGGACATTCAGGTTCACATTTTCTGCAAAGCTTGCATTTATCAGAATCAATAAATGCAAGATTGTTTTCTATGGTGATAGCATCAAAATTGCATACCTTCTCGCATTTTCCGCATCCGATACATGCTACAGAACAGGCTTTTCTTGCCGGCCCTCCCTTGTCCTTGTTTACGCACGATACATATATCTTACGGTCCTTCCTGGCTTTTTTCCGCAGTTCTATAATATTCCGCGGACATGCTTTAACGCATGCCCCGCATGCAACGCATTTATCGTCTATTACTACAGGTAATCCCGTTTCGTTGTCCATATACATCGCTCCAAAATCACAGGCATCTACGCATTCGCCCAGTCCGAGACAACCATAGGGACAGTCAGTATCTCCACCGTACAGGTTATGTGCTATTGTGCAGTTCAATGCACCATCATAGTGAGATGTTTTCTTTCTGTTATCGTGAGTACCATTGCATCGTATTACGGCAACCCTTGGTTCAACTTCCGGGGCTTCCCTGCCTAGTATCTTTGCCACTTTTTCCATGGTTTCATTGCCTCCAACAGGGCAGTTGAGCCCTTCAAAAGTCTCAGACTTAACAAGGGCTTCAGCAAAATTCCGGCAACCGGCAAATCCACAGCCTCCACAATTGGCGCCTGGCAAGGCTGCTTCCACCTGATCAATACGAGGGTCTTCGTAAACCTTGAATTTCTGGGCAACAAAATATAATATCAGTGCCGCTGTTATTCCTAACAGACTTAGCGAAATTATCGTTATTAGTACTGCAGAACTCATTTAATCTGTTTTTTTATGGTAAATGAAAAACTCTTGCCAATCTTTTCCTTTCTGAGGTATATTATGCTATAATACGGGACCAGTGATACCAGGGCGCTAAGACCACTCACCGGTTCTGATATGGATAAGGATGTCATGGTGATTAAGATAGTCATTACTATTACAAATGGCAGCAAGTAACCAAGGAACAGAGCCCTGTATCCCAGTGACTGTTTCATTACAACAAGCACCTGTTCACCAATCTTTATATCGGAATTACTCACTGTCCTGATTTCCTTGCTCCTCTGCTCAGAAAGATCGCAAATGCCTGATGCAGCACAGCTTGAACAGGCAGGATGTGCGATTATATCAACAACCACATACTTATTGTCTACTGATTTGACTATACCAGTATGTTCAATTGTACTCTCCTTTTGCATTGTTTGGAAGCATGGATGGTTTGAATGGGCAAATTTAAAATATGCTGCTAAAATATGTATGTATAAAATCAGTTTTTAAACAGGGTAAAATAATATAGAATCAATCTAAATAAACGTTTCGCTTAATATTGAATAAATAAGGTTTTTAACTGATTTTACTCCAATCATATTCGGTCTTCTTTATATTTTTAAGCTGCTGGTTAAGGATAATATTCTGAGGCTCCTGGAGCTGAGGATCATTATTTAATATATCTTCTGCTATTCTTCTTGCATATTCAAGTATCTGACCATCTTTTCCGAGGCTGGCTATTTTCAGGTCGAAGCCTACACCGCTTTGCCTGGTACCTTCAAGATCACCAGGTCCCCTGAGTCTGAGATCTGCCTCTGCTATTTCAAATCCATCGTTACTGCTTACCATTATTTCAATTCTTTTACGTGCTTCATTTGAAAGTTTATCCGAACTCATAAGGATGCAGTATGACTGTTTTGCTCCCCTGCCAACGCGACCTCTAAGCTGGTGCAGCTGGGAGAGTCCGAATCTTTCAGCGGATTCAATTATCATAACTGAGGCATTGGGGACATCCACACCTACTTCAATAACTGTTGTGGCAATAAGTATGTTAGCCTGGCCTGAGGTAAATAACTTCATCGAAATATCCTTGTCTTTTGACTTCATCCTGCCATGAACAACTGATATGACATAGTGAGGTGGGGGGAAGGCTCTGCTAATCGCTTCAACACCATCTTCCAGATCCTTATAATCCATTTTTTCGGATTCTTTAATCAATGGATACACGATATAGATCTGCTGACCTGCCTTTATCTGTTCTTTCAGAAAAGCGAACACTTTCAACCTGGCCGAGTCAGTAAAGTGAATGGTTTTAACAGGTTTTCTGCCAGGAGGCAGTTCATCTATCACCGATACATCAAGATCTCCGTAAAGGGTCATTGCAAGAGTCCTGGGAATAGGAGTAGCAGTCATTACAAGTACATGTGGAGGGTTTAAATCCTTTTTCCATAATCTTGCTCTCTGGGCAACACCGAATCTATGCTGTTCATCAATAATTACCAGTCCAAGCTTTTTGAACTTTACCGTATCTTCAATAAGGGCATGTGTTCCTACAATAATTTTTATTGAACCATCTTCAAGCCCTGATGCTATGTGTTCCCTTTCTGATTTTTTTGTGGAGCCGGTAAGCAGGCATACTTCAATATCAATTCCCTTCAGTAAACCTGAAATTGTATTAAAATGCTGTATGGTTAATATCTCTGTAGGAGCCATCAGGCATGCCTGAAAGCCGTTATCAATAGCAATCAGCATGCTCATTAGAGCGACAAGTGTCTTGCCACTGCCTACATCTCCCTGCAGCAAGCGGTTCATCTGTTTACCTGAACCAAGATCCTTTCTTATATCCTTCATTACCCTTTTTTGTGCGCCGGTAAGACTGAAAGGCAGATTAATATTGTAAAAATCATTGAACTTCTGTCCTACAACAGCGAAAATATGGCCTTTAAATCTGTTTCCTCTCTGAATTTTAAGGCTTAGCAGGCTTAACTGGATATAGAACAGTTCTTCCAGTTTCAGCCTGAAACGGGCTCTTTCGAGGTCCTTATTATCATTGGGGAAATGAGTGGTAAACAGGGCGTTGTTAAGATCCATCAGCCTGTACTTCTCTACCATCCATGCTGGCAGGGTATCTTTAATCGTTGTTTTAAGCTGGTTGAAAAGATTACTCTGTAACTTATTGATGGTTTTTGAAGTTATATAATTATTCTTTAGCTTTTCAGTGGTGCTGTACTGTGACTGGATATTACTGCTTATTCTCTTTTCAAGTTTGTCAGGATCTTCAATCTCGGGATGGACGATGTTTATCGCTTCATTAAATAAACCAGGACGACCAAATATGATATATTCCTTATTTACCTTATATGAGTCGGTTATCCATTTAAGGCCTTTGAACCAGACAAGCTTTACCGATCCGGTCTCGTCCCTGAATAATGCTGTCAGCCTTTTATTTCGGCCTGCACCCTCAGCCTGGAATCCTTCAATAACACCCCTGACCTGGACATAGGGCATTTCAGGATCGAGTTCCGATATTTTGTAGAATTTTGTCCTGTCAATATATTTATAGGGGAAATAATACAGAAGGTCCCTGAAGGTTTTTATACCCAGTTCATTATCGAGGAGCTCAGACCTTTTGGGTCCGACACCTGAAAGGAACTTTATTTCAGTATCAAGGATATCAGGCATTATTTATAGATAAGCTTGGGTATTTTATAAAACCCGAATTCTAAAATTAACTATTTTTGAATTGTTCACCAACAGTATTTATCCACCTTATGAATAATTACAGGCTGGCGGCTGCTCTCAGATATTTTATATGCGCGCGACACAGTAAAGGACACGGCATTCACAGTCCCTTTGTTTTTGATTTTATAAATACAGTGTTGCTGAAAAAAATACCGGGGGATAAAACAAAAGTAATAAAGCATATTAGAGAAAAAATGGAAAGCAGTAAGATGACTGTTGAGGTTAATGACCTGGGTGCCGGGTCGACTTTTATGTCAACACGCCATCGAAGGCTCTCTGATTTATCACGTCAATCATCAGTTCACAACAGATATGGAAGGATTTTATTTAATCTGGCCTCCCTTTACGATGGCAGAAACATACTCGAAATGGGAACGTCAGTGGGTATAAGTACACTGTTTATGTCACTTGGAGCTCCTTCGTCGAAAATAATAAGTATAGAAGGTTGTGCGAACCTGGCAGAAATAGCAAGAAATAATTTTTCCGATGCTGAAGCAGGTAATATTGAGATAATGAGAGGTGAATTTGATGAGCAGCTGACAATTATCCGGAAAAGGGAATTCAGTCCATCAATGGTTTACGTTGATGGGAATCACAGAAAAGAAGCCGTATTAAAATATTTTGCTTCCCTGAAAGAACTTATTGCACAGGATTCTGTTATAATTTTTGACGATATTAATTATTCTAATGAAATGAATGAAGCCTGGAATGAAATAAAAAGTGATTTACAGGTGTCATTAAGTATAGATATTTTCCAGATGGGGCTGGTATTTTTTCCGGAAGGAATGACAAAACAGGATTTTGTACTGAGATATTAACATAATTTAATGAGTTTGATTTTTATATATTGAAATATTAAGACTAATTTCGGGTAATTTTTTAAACACGTAGTATGAGTAAAGTAATTGAGATCAGGGAGGTAGTAAAGAACTATCAGGTTGGAACAGTTGTAGTCAGGGCGCTCCGGTCGGTAACGATGGACATAGATAAGAATGAGTATGTAGCTATCATGGGGCCTTCGGGCTCAGGAAAGTCGACACTTATGAATATACTGGGATGTCTTGACACCCTTACCAAGGGGCAATATGTTCTAAATGGTACTGACGTAAGCAAGCTGGAAGATAACCAGCTTGCAGAAATACGGAACAAGGAAATAGGATTTGTTTTCCAGACTTTTAATCTTCTGCCAAGATATACTGCTCATGAGAATGTAACTCTCCCTCTTATTTATGCCGGTTACTCAAAGGCCGAAAGGGAGGAGATAGCCTTGCAGGTACTTGATTCGGTTGGATTGTCTGACAGGGTTAAGCATAAGCCTAATGAACTTTCAGGAGGACAGCGTCAGAGGGTAGCAATAGCAAGGGCTATGGTTAATAATCCTTCCATAATACTGGCTGATGAACCAACGGGTAACCTCGACAGCAAAACATCCATTGACATTATGAAGCTTCTGGATAAGATACACAAGGATGGTAATACTGTAATACTTGTTACCCATGAAGAGGATATTGCAAGAAACGCACATAGGATAATCAGGTTGATGGATGGAGAGGTGGCCAGTGATGAAATCATGAACTGATAATGAAGATATATACCAGAACCGGTGATGATGGCACCACATCATTGGCGGGAGGTCACAGGGTGTCAAAGCACCACGAAAGGATTGACGCTTATGGTACGATTGATGAGTTAATCTCCTGGATCGGATTATTGAAAGGCCTGCCGGTTAATTCCGAAAGGTCCCCGATATTATATTCAATACAGGATAAACTGATGCATAGTGCTGCCATCCTATCAACAGGCCCGGGTGCAGATATATCCAGGATCGTTCCGCCCGACAGGGAAGATATTATTATACTTGAGGAGGAGATTGACCGGATGGAGGAACAATTACCCGTATTATCCAGCTTCGTTATTCCGGGAGGTAATAACGCCATTTCATATACACATATAAGCAGATGCGTGTGCCGAAGAGCTGAACGACTGGTGATTTCCCTGCCGGATAAAAAAGAAAATGATGCCGCGGTTGCACGCTATCTAAACAGATTATCTGATTATCTTTTTATGCTTGCCAGGTTAACTGCAGATGAATCGGGAATAGAGCAGAGTAAATGGATCCCCTGAAAAAAATAGGAATTTACTGTTGTTTTATTAAATAATTTAGTATTTATTTGCAGACCCAAATTCAAACAACAAGAAGGGAATAATGTACTGGACTCTTGAATTAGCGTCAAAACTCGAAGATGCCCCCTGGCCGGCAACAAAGGATGAACTTATTGATTATGCCATCAGGTCGGGAGCCCCTATGGAAGTTATTGAGAATCTTCAGGAAATCGAAGACGAAGGTGATATTTACGAAAGTATTGAGGATATATGGCCTGATTATCCAAGTAAAGATGACTTCTTCTTTAACGAAGATGAATATTAAATACCTTATCTCCTGAATATATCAAACCTGTTTTTTGGCCTTATGGCTTCATGCCACTGAAAATTTTCAAGTCGCCTCAGAAATGGCTCCGAATATAAAGGAGGATCCAGTGTACCTTCAGGACTTTCCAGCATGTATATCTCGTTGATCTTGCCATCGTCAATATATATATCCATATTGACACATGTTGAATGGTCAACTCCCACCAGTTCATCTTCTTCCACAGCAAAATATATTTTCTCAGAATTACCTCTTATCTCAATCTTATATAACTTATTATCCCTGAAATAGCCTACCAGGTTTTTGCCTTTAAGCTGATTGTAACGTGAAGAATCCACCTGCTCGATCACGAATGAATTGTTATATAACTCCATCTTATTCATTTCCTTATTCTTTGTGAACAAAGCCATGGAGTCAGCAAATAACTGATTTGCATCAGACCACAGAACAGGATCGTAATAAAGACGAATAACCGAGTCACGGAATGAATACGACAGTGAATCGCATTTTGCCTGTAAGTCTTCGCTGTAAACCCTGCACCCGTAAAAAGCTCTTACTAACCGGTAATTCATTGTTGAATCCACAATTGTAACCGACCGCAGCGTATCGGCATGCAGATATATATAATCATCTTCGTTTACCTGTATAAACTCTGCGCTGTCAGTCATCATAAATCTTTCAGGTTCGCTGTAATACCATGATTCATTACCTTTTACAATAATATCCTGTTCTTTATCCCTTATAGTTACATTATAGTAGGCTGTACCAAAACCATTGTCAGTCTCGTAATATAATGAATCACCTGTTACAATTTGTATCTCGTTATCTATATACGCATCATCCAGTAAAAGAGTCAGCTCATTCCTCGTATCGTACCATCCCCTGTTACAACTTGCATAAAGACTGTCACCCATTATCTGAGTTGGTCCGAGAAAGTAGGCAATCTCATTTACAGTGTTATAATTTAAAGTATCAGAATACATTGTGTAATCAGGGTTAACGAGCTTTACACTATCTTTAAAGTTAAAAACCTCATCTTCAGTGTAATATATTCCTATGATACTGGTAAGAACATTATCTTCATTTATAATCCTGCCTCCGTTGGTGTAGGTTGCTGTTTCTTTAATCATATCATATTCAATATGATCTGTATAGAGTGTTGTTTCGTTATCAATGAGTATCACGGAGTCTGTTACGTACGCATACTCAGCTTCTGAATCATATAGGAGGTATTCCCCATAAAGGTGAAGAGTGTCTCCCTTAAAGATATGTACTTTGCTGTATGCTTCTACGAGATTCTTGTTTGGATAGAAATGGGCACTGTCGCAGGTCATATATGATTCTTTGTGCCTGAACCTTACATTTCCAAGCAATTGCCTCATTTCACCCCTGTTGGCCATCAGGTCTGAGTGTAAAATTTCTATTTTCTTTTTACCCTCCCGTTCAGCCTCTTGAGCGCTTATATTGCTGAATGATATAATAAAAAGAGCGATAAGTATAACATACTTTATCCTCTTCACTTGAGCCATCCCTTATTCCTGAATTTACAGGTTTTGAACCTGTCGCTGATTCTTATATAGGTCATTTCCATCTTTTCCTGAATCCATTCCTGGTATATACCGGCTCTTTTATTTGCCAGTGCAAGTTCCTGCAGATAGTTATAGTCATTTTTCAGGTTAGCTTCATGTGGTTCTGTTTGTTTATTAAGCTTTATTATCCTGAAAACTGTATTGCCTCTTTCATCCTGCATCCTGAATCCTTCAGATATTTCATTGATATTCATATCTCGTACCATCAGATACATTTCCTGTGGCAACCTGTCGATTTCTATCATGCTTTCCCTTGTATCAGGTGTGACGTACAGGCCTCCGTTCATCCTGCTGTCCCTGTGTGTTGAGAACCTGAAAGCTGCTTCCCTGAAAGTCAGGGAATCTAAGCGTATAAGGTCAGCAATGCTGTCCAGTCTGTTCTTTGCTTCAATTGACTGCTCCGGTGAAATTTTTGGCCTGATCAGTATATGTCTCGTATTAATCATATCACCCCTTCTTTCAATAAGCTCAATAATATGAAATCCGAATTCTGACTCAATGACCTTCGATACCTGGTTCTTTTTCAGGCTGAAAGCCTCATCTGCATATGCCTTTGTAAAGTTAGCCCTTACCTGGAAGCCTATCTCTCCGCCGGTAGCGGCAGAAGCTTCATCTTCAGAATATAATACGGCAAGAGCCCTGAAACTTTCTCCCTCGACAATTCTCCTTCGCAGGTCGAGTAATTGTTGCCTTGTTTCGAGCTTGCTCTGTTCGAGTCCGGGAGGATCAATCTGTATAATACTTATTTCAACATGGGCGGGCATAAGAGGCAGGCTGTCAGCCGGTACCGACTCATAAAATTTCTTTACTTCTTCCGGAGTTATTGTTATACCCATAGCCAGGTTGTTCTGGACCTGTGCAGCAAGCTGTTGATTCTCCATCATTGGTCTGAGATCCCTCCTTATCTCAACCATACTTTTTTTGAAGTACTCCTCAAGGTTCTCTTGTGAACCGGCTCGCATAACAAAATCATTGAGCCGTTCATCAAGCATCCTGTTTATATTATCTCCTGATATTTCGATACTGTCAATCCTTGCCTGATCAAGAAATAATAACTGGACCAACAGATCTTCGTAAACTTCACACCTTATAGTTTCCTCAGGTCTGCGGTCACCCATTGTTATCTGCTGGAGGACCATGTTCTCTACATCAGACAGGAATACTGTTTCATCACCCACTGTGGCTGATAACTCATCAATAAGATACTGGGATGAAGCGCTGCCACTGAATAAAACAAATATTAACAAACTGATAAATATGCTATTAATTATTTTCATTTCAATTTTAATTCTAACCTGTTTAACTCCTGTTTAAAAAAATTATTGCCGATATTTCTTACCTGAATACTTTAAAACTATTATTTTTTATTCCTTCATTATAAATTCCTGTCTCTATCTCCTGCAGGAAATCTATTTTCCTGTTATTAAGTATAATGGTTCTTATGTCGTTCTTAACATACTCGATCGGCGCTACAGATCCTTTGAGCCTGAAGTCCCGGATATTTACCAGATAATGAAATGATGAATCACTTGTCTCATAAAACCGGTTATTTCTAAGGAAATATGATTCATTTACTATATCAACGGGTAATTCCCTTAGAAGGAACTTCATATTTACCCAGTTTTCTCCAAAATCATCATATTTCTCGGCAAACTGGTATGCATAACTTTCAAGGTTTTGAATATCACCCTGATTATCCGACCTGTACCATGATCTTACCCTGTCATAATTTGGTGCTTCAAGAGGCAGCTTCAGGAACAATACTTTCAGTATATTGTCCTGCAGGGTGAAATTCTGCAGGTGATTATCATAATAATCCATTATTTCCTGCTCACTTACGATAGTATCCATTTTTTGTAGCATCATCTGCTGTTCATACTGGTAGATCATAAGGTTTGCTCTTGTTTCTTCCAGCTTTTTGTTTATTTCCGCCTGGTATTGCTCTGAAAGATTTTCTTCAGCCTTCTCAAGAATAAGTTCATTTCTTATCCACCTGTCAATATAATTTCGGGCGATACTGATACTGTCTTCCCTGCTGAATCCATTATTTTTATTAACGGGTATCTGGTCAGCAAACAGGTATTTATCTCCCACCTGGGCTACAATATTACGATTCCCGTTATTGTTGTAGTTGTTGCATGCAGATATTAAAAACAATAAACTGCAGGCTGTAATAATTCTAATCATTTATCAATTTCCGATTTTAATTTTTCAATTATCTTACTGTTTACTGATACCTCGTATTTCTTCCTTAGCTCTTTGATCCACTGTTCTTCAAGATATTCCTGGTACCCGGTTATTATTATACCCTTAACATCTTCAAAATCTTTATATCTCTCTTTTTCAACTTTGAGTATATCAACAAGTATTATACCATTATTATTTTGTTGCTGATTCAGTCCCATTGTCCACCTGATATTATCAAGATATGGATTTTTACCTTTTTCCCATTTCCCTTCGGTTATTTTAACCAGTGTATCTTTCCCGGCTATTGCTTCAGCCATTACTTTCTGATAGTAATCGTCATCAGCATGATGTCTTTTTACAGCTCTGATAATCCTTCTTGTTTTTCTTTTTCCCGCATTTTTGGAAATTTCGTATATCCTAGCAATTGCAGAAGGTTCATTCATGAATTCATCTTTCCTCGAGTTATAATACTCTAACAGTCCCGCACTGTCATTTTCCGATCTTTCCCATATAAGGCTGTCTGATATTTCAAAGAAAAGTATGCCATCATAGAATTCACTCATAAGATACCTGAATTCAGGATATTTATCTTCCAGGATCGAGTTTTCATACTCATGCAGGTGATTATATACTTTCTGTTCAATCAGGGTATTGATAAATACTGCAGGGTTGTGGTCAGGCACCCGGTTAGCGTTTTGCATTATGAAGCTGGCAAAATCCTGCATGCTGCATTTTTCAGAGGCGAAGGAGTAGAGTATATCACCTGGTATGGTACCGTTAAAAGTGTAATCATTACTGTACCTGAATGATGAATCAGCGATTGAATAGAACCACCCGACAGCTTCCCGGTTAAGCTTATAGTCGTACTCTTTTTTAAGCTTTTCCGCAAATGATTTCTTGCTTTCTGACATCAGGTATGAATTTGACAGCCTGCTTTCAAGGTACTTCCTGGCTTCATCGACTGAGGGGAAAGGTTCTTTTTCAAGTCTTTGTATTATATGCCAGCCGTACACAGTTTTAACCGGCCTGGAGTAATCATTATCCCTTAACAGCTGAAAAGCTGCTATGCTGAATTCATGTATCATTTCTCCACTTCCGAACCATGGCAGTTCTCCCCCGTTACTGGCCGACATCATATCATCAGAATTATTTATAGCCAGTTCACTGAAATCAGCCCCGTTTTCCAGCAAAGAGTAAAGACTGTCTATTTCCTGCCTGGCCTTTACCCTGGTTGCTTCTGTGCTTCCCGGAGGTGTGGCTTTCATAATGTGTGCCACTTTAATTCTTCCCTGGTTGTTTCTTTTATCCTGTACTTTTATAATATGATAACCACTGGCTGTTCTTACAGGCATTGATAACTCTCCCGGCTTCATTCGGTAAATTGCCTTTTCAAATGGCAGGGGCGTTTGAAAAACAGTTATATAGCCAAGATTCCCTCCGTTTATATTTACCGAGGGATCATCACTTGCTCCTTTGGCAACTGATACAAATGGTTCACCAAGCCTTATTCGCTGCCTAATATTAAGAGCCCTGCTATAAGCCTCCAGGGTATCTGCAGCGGATGCATCTGCCGGGCACCTGATAAGAATATGCATGGTGTGAATCTCTGTTTTGTACCTTTCATATGCGCTGTCAAGAAGCCTCTTCTTAAGCTCCTGGTCTGTAAGGTAATTTCTTGACAGTTGTTTTCTGTATCCATCCAATTCTGCTTTAAATGAAGTTCTTTTGTGCATTCCTGCATCTTCAGCTGCCTCGACTTTCAGCCTCAGGTTTATGTAAAGGTCAAGGTACTCCTCTAAGTCAGAATAATTTTCTCCTTTGTTGTTTTTGAGATAGAGCCATTTAAATTCATCAGCACTTACAGTCCTGTCGTTCACCTTAATCAGAGCATCAGGTATCTGTGCATTTGCATTTAGTGTAAATATAAAAGCGATTATGAATATTATAAGCTTCCTGATCTTCATGGTCAAACATTTGATTTCAGGATCTTACCTGCTGTAGTTAGGTGCTTCTCTTGTTATTGTTACATCATGGGGATGACTTTCAATTATTCCTGAGTGGGTTATTCTGACAAAGCGTGCTTTTTTTAGTGTTTCGATATCTTTAGCTCCACAGTAACCCATTCCGGCCCTCAGTCCGCCTATCATCTGGTAGATCACTTCGGACAATGTTCCCTTGTAGGGTACTCTTGCTGCTATACCTTCAGGTACGAGTTTTTCAATATCATCCTCAATATCCTGGAAGTACCTGTCGTTTGATCCCAGCTGCATCGCCTCTATTGACCCCATGCCGCGATACGATTTAAACTTACGGCCATTGTAGATTATTGTTTCACCCGGTGATTCTTCTACACCTGCAAAGAGTGAGCCGGCCATAATTGAATCCGCTCCTGCTGCAAGAGCTTTTACTATATCACCTGAATATCTTATACCTCCATCTGCTATTATAGGTATTCCTGTTCCCTGCAATGCTTTTGCAACGTTATGTATGGCAGAAAGCTGTGGTATACCAACACCAGCAACAATCCTTGTTGTGCATATTGAACCGGGTCCGATACCTACTTTTACACCATCAGCTCCTTCATCAGCCATCATTTTAGCTGCTTCGGAAGTGCCTATATTACCTGCAATAACTTCCATATCCGGGAAGTTTCTTTTTATTTCTCTCAGAATATCAATAACATTTTTAGTGTGGGCATGGGCGGTGTCTATAGACAGGGCATCAACATTGGTTTTGATTAGAGCTTCAGCTCTCTCAAGGGTATCAGGTGCTATACCTATTGCTGCAGCTACCCTTAGCCTTCCTTTTTTGTCTTTACAGGATGAAGGTCTGTCCTTGGTCTTGGTGATATCTTTATAGGTTATCAGACCAACCAGTTGATTCTTCTCATTTACTATAGGTAGTTTTTCTATTTTATGCTTCTGCAGAATATGTGCAGCTTCATCAAGATCTGTCTCCTGATCAGTTGTTATAAGATCTCTGGTCATTATCTCGGATATCTTCTTGGTCATCTCGTTCTCAAACCTCAGATCCCTGTTGGTCACAATCCCAACCAGTACGTTATCATCTTTAATGACAGGTATACCACCAATCTTGAATTCTTTCATCAGGTTGAGGGCTTCAGAAACAGTGGCATCAATGCCTATGCTGACAGGCTCCATTATCATCACATTTTCTGCTCTTTTCACTTTTCTAACCTGGCTGGCCTGTTTCTCAATCGACATATTTTTATGAATAACCCCGATGCCTCCTTCCCTCGCTATGGCTATGGCGAGCTCGGCTTCAGTAACTGTATCCATTGCTGCTGATACAACAGGTGTATTCAGAATGATGTTTCTGGTGAAATTTGTGCTGATATTCACCTGCCTGGGAAGAACCGTTGAATAGGATGGGATAAGCAGAACATCGTCGAAAGTTATACCCTCCATAACCACTTTATCATCAAGAAAAGACATAAGCAACCGGTGTTTGATTTTGATGGCGCAAGATACAAAAAAATGATGATTGGCTGAACAGCTGTCTTTTATTTTTTAAGATGGCTAAAAAATTGAATTACAGTTGTTATTTTTGTAAATAGAGCATCTTATTTGACCCTCGCTTTACTGCTTATGGACTGCATGGATAAATATAGAAAAATACTGACCCGTTATTGGGGCTATACTTCATTCAGGCCGCTGCAGGAGGAAATTTTAAAATCAGTGAGTGATGGGAAGGATACCCTCGGACTTATGCCCACGGGAGGAGGTAAATCGATTACTTTCCAGATACCGGCCATCGCATCAGATGGATTGTGCATAGTAATAACACCCCTTATAGCTCTTATGAAGGACCAGGTTGACAGGCTCAGGCAAATGGACATCAGAGCTATGGCAGTACATTCGGGGATGACACGTGAAGAAATAGATATTGCATTTGATAACTGCGTATATGGTGATTATAAGTTTCTCTATATCTCCCCGGAAAGAATCAAATCGCAGATTTTTGAGAAAAGGGTGGGGGCAATGAACGTGTCCCTGGTTGCAGTCGATGAAGCTCATTGCATATCACAGTGGGGTTATGACTTCCGACCTTCATATCTCAATATAGCAGGAATACGAAAACTGGTTGGGAAGAATGTCCCTATGCTTGCACTTACGGCCACTGCAACAGCCAGGGTGGTTGACGATATAATGGATAAACTGGAGTTCAGGCAAAGAAACGTATTGAAATCCGGATTTGAAAGAAAAAACCTTGTATACCTTGTCAGACGGGTAGAAGATAAGGAAAAATATATACTCAACACATTACAGAAAGTCAAGGGTTCGGGTATTATTTACGTCAGAAGCAGGAAGAAAACAAAGGAAATAACACAATTCCTCCTTGCTGCTGGTATCTCAGCTGATTACTACCATGCAGGCCTTACCAGGGAACAGAGAGAGCGGAAACAAAATGCATGGTCCGGAGGAAAACCAAGGATAATAGTTGCTACAAATGCTTTCGGAATGGGAATTGATAAGGCAAATGTGCGTTTTGTTATACACTGGGATATACCGGATTCGATTGAGTCATATTTCCAGGAAAGCGGCAGGGCCGGGAGAGACGGAAAAAAGGCATGGGCAGTGCAATTATATTACGACAGTGATATTAACAGAGCAAGGGATAGAGTGAATACAAAATTTCCCACGGTTGATTATATCAAAAATGTTTATGAATTGCTCTGTAACTATCTGCAAATACCAATAGGAAGTGGTAAGAATGTGGTATACGATTTCAACCTGGCCGAGTTTGTATCTAATTACAGGTTACCGGTTACACAGGCATATAACAGTCTTAAATTCCTTGAAAGAGAGAAATATCTTGAATTGACAGAAGAACTCAATAATCCTTCAAGGGTCTTTTTTAAGGTGAGCCGCGATGATCTGTATAAATTCCAGGTGGCCAATGCTGCAATGGATGGATTTATAAAACTTCTACTTAGAAGTTATACAGGGATGTTCACTGAATATGTGCCCGTTAATGAAGAAATACTTGCAAAGAAGTCAGGCCTTTCCCGCGATGCTGTTTATAAGTTCATGGTTAACCTGAGTAAGCGTGATATAATTAACTATATCCCGGGGAAAAAGACAGCCCTGATAATATTCACCGAAGAACGTCTTGACAGGAAATCCCTCCATATCTCTCCTGAGAACCATAAAGATGTGAAGGAGAAATACCTGGGCAGGTTAAATGAGATGATTAAATATGTTAGCTCGCAGACAAGATGCAGGGCCAGTATGTTACTGGACTATTTCGGACAGGAATCTGTCAGATGCGGATTGTGTGATGTTTGTATGAGCCGCAATGAGCTTGACCTGAGTAAATATGAGTTTGACCAGATACTTGATAAAATAAAAGATACTCTTCAGAGTAAGAGTCTTACAGTGGATCAACTGTTGAAACAACTTGACACTGATGACGAAAAAGCCGTTAAAGTAATAAGATGGCTGCTTGACCATGATAAGATATTAAAGGATGACAATGAAAACCTTGTCTGGAGTAACTGATTGCCTAAACCCCTAAACAGGAACACCTAACCACTTTTCAAAGCTACTATCTTTCGCTAATACGATTTATTTGAATAATTTTGTCCAAAATTAATCCTATGGATGAGAATATAGTATATTCCAGGGAAGTGATAGAATTCACAGCTGTGGCCAATGAATATTGCCACTTTCTGGAAGAGGCCTCCTCTGCAGATGGGTTAAACCTCTTACTGGTTCTGCAGAAATTACTTCCGCTTCTGTATATGAAGGCCTTAAATCTTCCGGAGATAGATTCAAAACTGGAGGAGGATGTTGAGAAATTCGTCAGGGAGGAGGACTGGCAGATGATCAAGGATAATCTGTCACTTAAGTTTGGTGAGGCTAATGATTATATTGATGTCAACCAGGATAAAGAGTCAACCGAAGAACTGATATACGGCGATCTTTCTGAGAACCTGGCGGATATTTACCAGGATATTAAGGATTTCCTGATGGTTTATCGGATGGGCACAGTGGAATTGATGAATGATGCCCTGTGGGAATGCAGGGAGACCTTCAGAATGTTCTGGGGCCATAAGCTGGTAAATACAATAAGAGCCGTACATTTTGCTCTGATTGATAAAGAAAAAATAGGTGGTAATATTACCGGGGACATGTCCGGAAAGGATAAATCTGATTGGATATTATCCCGCCGGCAGGAAGAATTCCGGAAGGAGAATGAGGATGAGGATGACTTTTAAGGAGAACATAGACAAGCATGAACTGGGAGAATACCCTGTTTCAGGATTTGAAGGAGAGATTGTACTGGTAGACGATTACAGTAAACTGGAAGAAAGTATAAGTATACTCAAATCAGCCAGTGTCATAGGTTTTGATACAGAAACAAAACCCTCATTCATAAAAGGTAAAAAGAATAAAGTAGCGCTTCTGCAATTATCCGACAGTGAAAAAGCATTCCTTTTCAGGATAAATAAGATTGGGTTGCCATCAGAACTGGTTGACATACTGTCTGATGAATCCATCTCCAAAGTAGGTGTGGCAATACATGATGATATAAAAGGCCTGAAATCCATCAGAAATTTTAAAGAAGGTGGATTCATTGAACTACAGGACTATGTGAAAGAGTTTGGAATAGTCAGTTCCGGGCTCAGAAAATTATCCGCTATTATCCTGGGCTTCAGGATATCCAAGAGGCAACAGGTCTCAAACTGGGAGTCAGCCAACCTTACTGAAGCACAGTTGATTTATGCAGCTACTGATGCCTGGGTATGTTGTGAGATTTATAAGAAACTGGATAATCAAAAGCCCGGGTAAAATAATTATGAGCGGGATTATTAAATTAATACTTAAGTCAGGTAAAGACCAGTCGGTTCTAAGACGTCATCCCTGGATATTCAGCGGTGCAATAAAGCAAATGCTCGGTGAACCGGCAGAGGGTGATATAGTAGACGTCTTTGATAATAAAGATAATTTTCTGGCACGTGGACATTATCAGCCTGGCTCCATAGCTGTAAGAATACTTTCCTTCAGTGATGAACAAATAGATGAAAGTTTTTATGGGGAAAGGATTAAGGAGGCCATTGAATACAGGAAAAAAGCCGGGATATTTAACCTTCCCTCCACTAATGTTTTCAGATTGGTTCATGCCGAAGGTGATAATTTGCCCGGACTGATAGTCGATATTTATAATAATGTGGCCGTTATGCAGTTACATTCGGCAGGCATGTATTATCAGAAGGAGCTTCTGGCTGATATATTGCTTTCTTCTATGAGTGGGCGTATCACGGCCGTGTACGATAAAAGTAATACAACCCTGCCTTTTAAAGCAGATATTAAACATGATAACGGGTTCCTGAGGGGAAAGGAAGATGGGAATATTGTGGAAGAATACGGTCACAGGTTTTATATCGACTGGGTGGAAGGTCAGAAAACAGGTTTTTTTGTTGACCAGAGAGAGAACAGGAAACTTATCCAATCATTTAGCCTGGGCAAAAAAGTACTGAACCTTTTTGCTTATACGGGCGCTTTTTCAGTGTATGCACTGCAAAATGCTGCAACTGTCCATACAGTTGACGTGTCAGCCAGAGCAGTGGAAATGGCGGAGAAGAATATTGCATTGAATTACGGTGACGACAGCAGGCATGAAAGCTTTGCCTACGATGCTTTCAGGTTTATGCATGAAACAGATAATAAATATGACCTGATTGTGCTGGATCCTCCTGCATTTGCCAAGCATCAGAATGTGTTGCATAATGCCCTTCAAGGGTATAAAAGACTTAATATGAAGGCAATAGAGATAATAAACAAGGGTGGTATACTGTTTACTTTTTCCTGTTCACAGGTCGTTAACCGGGAAAATTTCAGGAAATCTGTTTTTGCTGCAGCTGCAAATGCCGGGAGGAAAGTGAGAATCATTCACCAGTTAAATCAGCCTGCAGATCATCCTGTTAATATCTTCCACCCCGAGAGTGAATACCTAAAAGGACTAGTATTATATATCGAGTAAATATGGAAAAGAACAAATATATAGCATTAATTGCCTCCAGGCTCGGTCATCACGAATGGCAGGTAGAAAATACAATCAGGCTGATAGAAGATGGTGCTACTATCCCTTTTATTAGTCGCTATAGGAAGGAAATGACAGGAAGCCTAGATGAAGTCCAGATAAACCATATTAAAGATGAATATGAGAAACTGGTCGAACTGGATAAAAGGAGGGAGGCTGTAGTACGCTCAATTGAGGAGCAGGATAAGATGACCCCTGAATTAGGGGAGCGCCTTAATGCTGCAGTTACCATGACTGAGCTCGAAGACCTGTACCTGCCATACCGGCCAAAAAGAAAAACACGTGCCTCGGTTGCCCGAGAGAAAGGACTTGAACCACTGGCTGAGTTACTTATGAAACAGGAATTGCAGGACCCCGGAACTGAAGCTGAAAAATACCTGAATGATGAGGTGGAAAATGTAGATGATGCCCTCCAGGGAGCAAGGGATATAATTGCAGAATGGATTAATGAAAATGAGAGCGCAAGGAAAAAAATACGAAGACTTTTTTCAAGAGAGGCTATTATAGTATCAAGGCTGGTGAAAGGTAAAGAAGAGGAAGGGGCAAAATACAGGGACTATTTTGAGTGGAATGAACTGCTGGCAAGATGCCCTTCCCACAGACTTATGGCAATGAGGCGGGGAGAAGATGAGGGTTTTCTGAGAATAAGTATTATGCCCGATGAAGAGAAAGCACTCGAACTTCTGGATGAGATATTTGTCAGGTCTGATAATGATTCTGCTGAACAAATATTTCTGGCAGTGAAGGATTCATGGAAAAGGCTGCTGGGACCGGCTATGGAAACGGAATTCAGGAATATATCAAAGGAAAAGGCAGATGAAGAGGCTATTAAAGTTTTTGCTGATAATCTCAGGCAATTGCTGCTTGCCCCTCCACTGGGAGAGAAAAGAGTACTGGCCATTGACCCGGGTTACCGTACTGGCTGTAAAGTGGTGTGCCTCGATAACCAGGGCAAGCTGCTCCATAATGAGACAATTTTTCCCCACCCACCACAAAACCAGACAGCTCTGTCGATAAAAAAAATATCAAGTCTTGTTAATTCATATAAGATAGAAGCCATAGCTATCGGTAACGGTACAGCCAGCCGTGAGACAGAAGACTTTATCAAATGGGTTAAATTTGACAGTGATATAAAAGTTTTCGTTGTGAGCGAGGCTGGTGCCTCTGTTTATTCTGCATCGCAGGTAGCAAGGGATGAATTTCCAGATTATGATGTTACTGTGAGAGGAGCAGTGTCAATAGGAAGAAGACTGATGGATCCACTGGCTGAGCTGGTAAAAATAGATCCAAAATCAATAGGTGTGGGACAATACCAGCATGATGTGGACCAGGCTGAACTTCAACAGGGTTTGGATGATGTGGTTATCAGTTGTGTGAACAGGGTGGGTGTTGAAGTAAATACGGCAAGTAAACACCTGCTGACCTACGTTTCAGGCCTCGGTCCACAACTGGCAGGTAATATTATACAATACAGGAATGAGAATGGCGCCTTTATGTCGAGGCAACAGCTCAAAGAGGTTAAAAGAATGGGTGATAAAGCATTTGAACAATGTGCCGGGTTCCTGAGAATAGGCAATGCCGTTAATCCCCTCGATAAATCAGCAGTGCATCCCGAGAGTTACTATATGGTGGAAAAAATGGCATCTGACCTGGGCGTACCGGTTGAAAAACTGATAAAAGATGAGGATAGAATATCCAGAATTGAGATTGAAAAATATGTTACAGATGATATTGGCCTTCCTACCCTGGAAGATATTATAGAAGAGCTTCGTAAACCCGGCAGGGATCCCCGGTCTGAAATAAAGGAATTTAAATTTGCCGATGTACGCTCCATTGACGACCTGTCTGAAGGAATGGTGGTACCAGGTATAGTGACCAATATAACAAGGTTCGGGGCTTTTGTCGATATCGGTGTAAAGCAAGATGGACTGGTTCATATCTCAAACATGGCAAAAGGATTTGTAAAAGACCCGGGTGAAGTGGTAAAGCTACATCAACATGTCAAAGTTAAAGTAATAGGTGTTGACATCGAGCGAAATCGGATACAACTCTCACTAAAGGATATATGATTGCAGGGAGCAGGGAGCAGGGAGCAGGGAGCAGGGAGCAGGGAGCAGGGAGCAAGGGTTAAGGAGCATGAAGCTGTTTGATTTCTTACTACTCATGTAGCAGCAGACGGTTTGGGCTATGGCCAGTGGCCGTTTTTTCTTTGATCTGGGTTATTACTTGTTGTTGTTCAATTTACGTTTTCTTTTCAAATGATAAATGAATTCTGGCCATTGCTTATAGGCTTTGTTGGCGATAGTATTATTTTTCACATTCCACTTGAACTGAAAATCCAACGTTATCAAACATCTCCCTTTTCCATTCTCCATGACTGGTTAATCTA